>SDBT01004109.1_pt1 | contig 24830 bp, 19 predicted proteins | sample 2277101 | NCBI WGS metagenome assembly SDBT01 (sample SAMN10404973, study PRJNA504765) | marine sediment metagenome | isolation source: marine sediment core GS10_PC15, 103 cmbsf | place: Arctic Ocean: Southern Knipovich Ridge | collected 2010 | reverse complement strand
TGACCTGGGTGTGTTCCTGGATCGCAGGACATTAGCGGCCCTCGCCTGCATCCAGGGCCTCGGGTGGCTAGGGGTGACCGTCGCGGAGTACTTCTCGGTTTCCTATCAGATCTTCGATACCGGCATCTTCGCCCACCTCGCGTTCAACATCAGCTCGGGCAGGGGTTTCTACAGCTACATCCTGCAGAGGCCCGCGCTCGCGGACCACTTCACTCCCAACATGGCACTCCTCGCGCCCCTGTTCCGGCTGAAAGCATCTATCTTGTGGCTGCCGCTGGCGAGGCTCCTTGCCTACGCTTCCTGCCTGGCGGTCCTGTGGTGCCTTTCGGGGTTGTACCTGAAGGAAGCCCGGCTGCGCTACCTGGTATGCATCATGTGGCTTGTCAGCTACCCGCTGATGAGGGTGCTGCACTTCGAGTTCCAGCCCAGCAGCCTGGCACTGCCGTTCGTGCTCCTAGCTTTCTACTGGTGCCGGAAGGGCTACCGGGTGCTACTGGTGATAGACCTGCTGCTGCTCCTGGGCTTCAAGGAGCACCTCGCCCTGGTCTGGGTGAGCCTCGGCCTGTGGCTCATCACCTGCGAGAAGAGGCGCTGGCAGGGCATGGGCCTTGCCCTCGGGGGAATCGGCGCCGGGCTTGCGGTCGTCTACGTGCTTACGCCACTCCTGTCTGCAGGTGTTCCCAGCGTCCAGCTGGCGAAGTTCTTGCCGCTCAGCCACGGGGCCGCAAAGGCCCGGCTGGTATTCCTGGTGTTCCTGTCGGTCGGGTTCCTGCCCCTGCTGAGGCCGGCGACGCTCCTTTTCATCCTGCCTGCCCTGGCGATGTCTCTTGTCTCAGGCGTGCCGGAGATGGCCACACTGAAGTTCCATTACCAGGACGTGCCGTCCGCCGTCGTCTTCGTCGGCGTCATCGTGGGACTCTCCGCGTGGGAGCGCCGGGAGGGCTGGTTCTTCCGTATGCGCCCTGCCGGACGGAAGGTGCTCGTGGCGATCTCTCTCCTGGGCCTGACACTCTCAAGCAACTACCACCCGGCGCGCTGCCTGCGGGAGGAGTTCCCGACGGCCGGGGACATAGCGCTCGTGAGGGAGGTGCACAGCATTAGGCCGGGGCTTGACCCCTCGAGAGTCTTGTGGTCCCTGGACTGCCTTGGTGCCTACTTCATAGATTTCCCGAAGCTGAGGTCCATACAGTCCGCGGGGGAGCCCTTCGCCGAGGCAGCACCTCACTATATCGTCGTCGCGGACACCGTGGACCGCTGGCCCATCGGGCAGGAATACGGAGCATTGAAGGCGGCACTGGCGCGCGCCGTCGAGGAGGGTCGCTACCGGCTGCTCCCGGGCGAAGAGTACCTGCAAGTGTATGAATCGATGCCCGGTATGATACCCGTGCAGGTGCCTCTCGAGCCGTGAGCCGGCCCACTCGTTCCCGGGACAGAGGAATCCCGAATTCCCTTCTCAACTCCTCCGCCATCGGGTAGAATCCTTCCCGGAGAGATGCCCGAGAGGTTGAAGGGGGCGGTTTCGAAAACCGTTAGGGTCGAAAGGTCCTCGGGGGTTCGAATCCCCCTCTGCGCCACTCCCAACCAATTCGAACCCTCTGGCCTGCAAGACCATGGCCCTGCGAGGGCCCTCTCATCCGCTCCCTCTTCCCGCTTGGGCAGAGCCTCTCTACTCACTCCCCTGCTCCCCTGGGGGAAAGGGCTCAGATGAGGGGAAGTGTAGCCTGACCGGTGTCGAGAAGCTTCGTCGAATTGCCGGTTCAATGCTCCGTCAGGCCGAGCTTCCTTCGGAGGCCGTCCACGTCGACCTGATAGGGCTCATCGCCCCTTGCTTTTTGGTCTCTCTCAAGGCCGGCGAGCAGCGCCTCGAGCTGCTCTCTGCCTTTCCTGGTCTTGGCTGCCTGCGGCGGCGTCCTGGACCCGAGTACCGGTATCTTCTGCGTCATCCAGTCGTGGTGGTAGTAGTCTTCTGCCTGCTGCCTCAGGGCTTCTCTCACTTCCGGGTTTGACATGAGTTCCTGCTGCTCCCGCTCAAATCGTTCCTGTTCCTCCTTGGAAGGCGGCGGCAGGGTCTCGAAGTCTCTCACCTCTATCCTTTCGTACGACAGGTGGCGACTGAACCCCCCGCGCAGACGCTTGTTCTTGAGTTTCAATGCCCGCGCGACGGAGTTCGTCTCGGCGACCACATGGCTCTCATGGATGGAGAGGCTGCCGAGCGAGGTGGAGGGCCAGCTCTTGAATCGCCGGTTGCCCTTCGTCGACCATATCCACATCCTGTTCCGATCGTCGAAATCGAAGTTCCTGACCGATGAAAGCTTCTCCGCGAGACCCTCCTTTTGCGTTATGCTGTAGTAAGACTTGCAGAACCGCAGCGGCTCGCCGTCCGTGTTCTGCATCTCCGGCATGCGGGGCAGAGTGGTAGCGTTGTCTGCCGGTGGGCTGGCCTCATCGACCGGTGCATGCACCAGGTACTCCGCCCAGTAGGGTACGGAAGCCTTGCAGCACTCCCTGAACAGGTCCTCTTCGGAAGCCCCGTTGCCAGCTTGGAACTCTCGGACCACCTCCTTCCGGGCCTGCATGGTCCGCTCGAAGTCTTCTTTCGACTCGTGTGGAAAGATCTGGGGTGTCATGAAGTGGTAGCACTCATCCGGCTCCCCCACGAGCCGGACGTACCAGACATCACCGACGGAGGCGCAGCAGTCGATTGCTTCGTCCGTGCAACGCATGCTCCACTCGGTGCCCGTGCAGAGCTCCTCAAGCAGGAGTCGATCATTGAGAATCTCTTTGACCTCGTAGAAGCCGCAGTAGCTCCTGGAGAGCTGCCGCACCAGCAGGGGCCCTGGTTCCACGAGGTTCTTCAGAAGCTGAGATGTGATGAACCGCTCGCACACGGTCTCCCCTGATGAGCCGAAACGAAGGTCAAGGTATGTCCAGCCCATGTGCAGGCTGTCGGGGACGCTGCCAGGCGCTCCCGGCCTGAAGCGTTTCTCGAAATCTTTGTGCTCCCTCTTGAGCTGTTTCCCGTCAGCGTCCTTCCGCGTAGTGAGCATATTGCCGTAGAGAGCAATCATCTGAAACAGTGCGAAATAGTCGTCAAGAAACGTGCCCGTCTTGAGATCTTCAGGCAACCCGAAATCTACCGGTGCTCGGCCTTCGCAGCATCTCTTGTACTTCTCTCCGCTGCCGCACGGGCAAGGCTCGTTACGTCCGATCTTTCTTTTCACCTTCTGCCTCCGTCCGCGGCACAAGCGTGTGGAACTGGCCCCGGCATACATCCCACCGCAGGGGCCGCGCCTTGCGGCACTCCCACAGAACTTCTTGGTACCAGTAGCAAGTGACTGTTGACTCTTCTTGGCCAGCAGATGATATCAGTGCGTGGGGAACTCTTCAAGGGGGAAAGGGAAGCAGGGAAAGACGAGACCGGGCCTCACTCACGAGAGGGGCTTGAGGTCGTCCAGCAGGCGCACGAGGCCGACGGCGCGTACGCGTTTCTCCATCTGGAACGTATGCTGCCCGGCATGGATGACGTCAAGGCGCTCAAGCTTGAGATCCGCGAGCGCATTTCGCATGGATGGTGTGAGAGAGGGCGAGCTGGTCCGCTTGATCTCAAATCCCAGCCGCCGCCTTCCCCTGACGACCAGGAGGTCAAGCTCGGCGCCCCCATGGGTAGCCCAGAAGAAACACTCATCTGTCCGGGCTCCCAGATGCCGCATCACCTGTCCCAGCACAAAACCTTCCCATGATGCGCCGACCTTCGGATGTCCTTCCAGCTCTTGCAGTGTCTTCAGGTTCAGGAGGGCATGGAGCAGGCCGGTGTCCACAATGTACACCTTCGGTGCCTTGACCTGTCGCTTGGCGATCGACGCATGCCACGGAGGCAACTGCCGGATGACGAGCGCGGACGCCAGCGTATCAAGGTAGTGCCTGACCGTGGTATGAGCAACGCCGAAGGACCGTCCGAATTCAGACGCGTTCCACACTTGGCCATGGTAGTGGGCAAGCATCATCCAGAAACGACGCAACGTCCCTGACGGTATGGCAATGCCCAACTGCACGAGGTCTCTCTCAAGAAAGGTGCGGATAAACGCGCGCCGCCATTCGCTGCTGGCAGCATCAGAACGCGCCAGGTATGACAGTGGCATTCCGCCTCGGACCCACAAGCGCAGGTGGTTCTTGCATCGGACCTCGTCCAGCGAGAATCCTTCCAACTCATGATACACTATGCGGCCGGCGAGTGTCTCCGAGCCCTGCCGAAGCAGATCGGGAGATGCGCTCCCCAGAACCAGGAAACGACTTCGCCGCGTGGGTCGGTCGACCAGCACGCGCAGTACGGGGAAGAGGTCCGGGTGGCGCTGGACCTCGTCAATGACCACAAGGCCCTTCAATCCCTTGAGTGCCAGCATCGGATCGGCAAGTCGTGCCAGGTCTTCCGGATCCTCCAGGTCGAAGTAAGAGCAGGAACCGTGCCTCTCTTTGACTATGAGCCGGGCGAGGGTTGTCTTCCCGACCTGGCGGGCTCCGACGATTCCGACCACCGGGTGGCGCCGGAGCAACCCACGGAGGGCGCCCACCTCTTTGTCGCGTGTGACCATGCCTGGATGCTACCTTGAAAACTGTGTCATGTCAACACAATTTTCAAGGTAGAGTATTCGGGCCGGGAGCTGCCTTCAGGCAGCGGGGCAATACTCCCCTCGCGGCTTTGTGTCCGGACTGTGTCCGAACGAGGCCAGCACGGCGCAATACAGCCGGGGGAATCCAGGAAGGAATACCTTTCATGGAGGGCATTTCTGCTGTAAGCGTGGGGTCCTACCTGCAGTGGCTGGAGGAGATCACCTGACCGATGGCAGGTGCCTGGCGCAAGAGGTCTGGAATTCCCTTCACAACTCCCCTGCCATCGGGTAGAATCCTCATCGGAGAGATGCCCGAGAGGTTGAAGGGGGCGGTCTCGAAAACCGTTAGGGTCGAAAGGTCCTCGGGGGTTCGAATCCCCCTCTCTCCGCCGGTGCAACCAATTCGAACCTTTTTTGGACTCGTCCAGTAGCGCCAGCGCCTGGACCTTCGTGTGCGCCATATAGTACGGCTTGAACTTCTTCTCCCCCGTCGGTGGCAGCTGGTAGAAATCCGACTCTGCCTCTGCAATCGGCTCAAGTCGGATCGTTCCCAGGAGCTCTTTCAGCGCCAGGCCCGAGGCCACCGTGTTCTTGTCCAGTGTCTCCCGCAGCTTCTCGAGTCTGTGCCGGATCCACTCCCTTGGTGGTGAGACAAACTTCTTTCGCTGCTGCATCTCCAATGACTCTATCTCGTCCTTGAGCTGCTCTTCCCTCTTCTCGGCTTCCCTCAGCGCCTCCGAGACCGTTCGCGAGAAGTTCCCCACCTTGATGAAGTTCAGATAGTTCCTGACTTCTGTCGCTACCTTGTCGTACTGCGCCTTTCTTTGCTTGACGCGTTCCGGGACATCATTCAGGCCCTGGGCCACCGCCCGCGCCACATTGCTGTACACGTACTCCAGGTTCTCGACTGTCACGACTCTCTCCTTCAGTTCAGAAAGGATTACTTCCTCCACGCGCTTCCGCGGTACGAGCAAGGCGTTCGTGCACGTCTTCCGCCTCGAGTTGTAGCAGCCGTAGTACCCGCTGCCTTTCCCGCTGACAAGCACGATGGGCCCGTCACAACAGTGGCACTTCATGAGCCCGGCGAGCAGGTGACAGGGACTCCCATGCACGTAGCTCTTTTGCGGCAAGGCGGACTTCCTGGCTGCCTTCCTCACGGGCCAGGCCCCCTGCATCTGCTTCCAGCGCTGCTGTGCCTTACCCCACGTCTCCTTGTCTATAATCACCAGGTTGTCCCTCTGGGAGGAAAGCAGCTCCTTCTGGGGCCGGCGCACTCTCCTCGTCTTCCCTGTGAGAGGGTCTCTTACTATCATCTTCTTCCTCCACACCCACAGTCCACTGTACTTCTCGTTCTTGAGGATTCTACTCACGGACGAGGTATTCCATCCGCCGGAGTATCCCTTTTTGGTGGGCACTTTGTCCCCGTTCAGGTCCCGGGCTATCCTGGAGGTGCTCTTACCGGCGATGAACTCTCGGTATATTCTCCTGACGATCTCTGACTCATCAGGGTCTATCTTGTGCACCATTCCCTCATACCTGGCTTGGCCCTTCCTATTGAGCCTGAGCTCTCCGAATGGTTCGGTGCGGTAGCCGTACACCTTCTCGCCTGTGCTGAATCCCCTCAGTTGCTGCCCTTCCATCCCGCGCATCGTTTTCTTCCGCAGGTCGTCAAGGTAGAGCTCGTTCATGAGTCCTCGCATATGGATGCCCAGCTTGGCGTTCTCGTCGCCGGTGACTATGCCATCGGAGACTGAGATGATCTTCGCGTTGAGGTAGTTGAACCTGAGTACCATGGTGAGCATCTGGTGGTTGCTGCGTGAGAGCCTCGACAGGTCGTCCACGACGACGGCTTCCACCTCCTTGCCCTCCAGAGCCTTCTCGAGCGCTTGCAGTCCCGGTCGCTGCAGCAGCGAGCCTGAGACAGCCTCGTCCATGTAGATATGGCGCTCGTCAAGACTGAATCCGTGTTCCTCGATGTAGTGTCTACACACCCGCACCTGATCGTCGATGCTCTTCTCGCTCTGATTCTCCGACGAGTACCGTGCGTATATTGCTGCTTTCATGTTCGTCCTCCTCCATCCCCGCTGGATGGCTCGCCTGACGATCTTCCGGTTTCCATCGTACCGGTGAATGCCTCCGGATTCTGCTTCGCTGTTCGGATGAACTCATCGGCAAGAACCGAAACGACAACGTCGAGGAGTTTCCGGACGGCATGGTCATCAGTCCAGTTGAGACGGGTAGCCCGAATGCCTGTCCTCGGCGTCTGGTCAACCTGTCGAGCAGTCAGAGTGGCCATGAAAATTCCTTGCATCTATGGCTGGATAGGTATAGTCTAGCCGGTAAGGGTATGTACTTTGGTATTCTTTCCATGACTAGATTATACCCTTTGGGGGATAGAATGTCAAGCCCTTTTTTGAAAAAGAATCGTTTTGTCCCATGTGATGATATATCATTCGGTGGTATCTGTAAGTTATTTTAATACAATATCTTAACATTATCTAGGCGGTCTGCAGTCCTGTAGGCGATTGTCGCGCCAACCCGGCAAAGAGGTGCGGATGGACGCAAAACGACTAGGCAAGAAGATTCGGATGGGGCGTGTTGAGATGGATCTCACCCAGACCCAGCTGGCGCAGAGGATAGGCGGCAAGCAAAAGAGTATATCGAGATACGAGACGGGTGCCTCGCTGCCTTCGCTCGATACACTGGTGAAGATTGCCAAGGCCCTTAGGAAGCGCCCGAGCCATTTCCTTGACGACTAGGCCACGCAGCACGGCGCACGGGTATGGGTAGCAGACAGTGGCAGTTCCCTCGGCAGTGACGCGCGGGGCAGCAACATAGAAACAAGAAGAGGAGTGTAGGGCATGACCAAGGACGTCTCGGTCGTGGGTGACTTGATCAATTTCCGTGGACTGGTTTATGCCCCCTTGAACGAGAATGGGGTGATCTATCTGTTCGGGAAGGTTACCGAAGACCTCCACATGTATATCGAGGAAATCAAGCCCGGCTTTCCAGATTGCATAGCCAGGCGTTTCACCGGCAAGGGGTGGGAACGTATCCGCGTCGAGTTCGAGCTCAAGAGCTCCCATTTCAAACAGCATGGACACGACCCACAAGACTGTGACGTGATCGTATGTTGGAAACATGACTGGAAGGAATGTCCTCTTGAGGTCATCGAACTGAGGTCCGCTATCGAGGACATGGAGAACTTTCCCATCAAGAGGCCTGGTACCGCTCAAGGAGAACCTGACTTTGAAAAGACTATGGATGCGCTCTTTGACCGTGCACACAGTCAGGATGAACCACGTGACTGGTGGGCCACCATTCAGACAGCTCTGCAGGAACACGACGAAGAGATTTGGTTCAACATAGGACGCATATATGTAGGGCTGTATTCGCCGCAGAGGTCGTTTGCTTCGCTCAAGCCTACAAAGACCGCACTTGCCTTCGAGTGCTTCACGCAGGGGGAGCCCCTCGAGGGCGTGAAGGTTTCGAGCGTGAAGCATTCCCCTCGGTGGGGTCGGTTTGCCGTGAAACAGGCATCGCAGACAAACTTCGCGATCAAGACACTCAAAGAGGCCCAGTCCAGATTGAAAGCGGCTATCAAGGTCGGTGAGCAGACAAGCTACTACTCAGGCGGGCAGGGCTTCGGCAACAAGCCACCGGAGGAAGAACTGGAGACCGGCGTCTGCGAATCCAAGTGAGCTACAGTTGATTCTAACCAGTGGCTGCAGACGCCGTGTATGACTACTTGTCTGGGCCGTAACGTTCCGCTGAACAAGAGAGCTGACATGCCAAGGGAAGCCAAAGCAAGAATTCTAATCAACGACATGCTGCGAAGGTCCGGCTGGCGGTTCTTTGACGACGAAGCCGATCCTGCCAACATTGTCCTCGAAGCGCACGTCAAACTCAAGAAGAAGGCCCTCGAAGATCTCGGAGACGATTTCGAGGAGACCGCCCACGGATACGTTGATTACCTTCTCTTAGATGAGCTCGGCTTCCCGGTGGCTGTCCTGGAGGCGAAGTCCGAGAAGTTGGACCCGCTCGTTGGCAAGGAACAGGCTCGAAAGTATGCCCACTCGGAGAATGTCCGCTTCGTTATCCTATCCAACGGCAACCTGCATTACTTCTGGGATTTGGAGCAGGGCAACCCTGTGCTCATTACGGAATTCCCTACACGCGAATCACTCGGGCATTTGCACACCTTCAAGCCCAATCCCGATACTCTCTGCAGCGAGATGGTCGGGAGTGACTATATCGCCATCACTCAGAATCCGAACCATCAGACCGACCCCCGATGGAACAATCCCGCCCAACGTGGCGCTTTCATCAAAGATGCGGAACTGAAGTTCCTGCGAGACTACCAACTCCGGGCAGTTGCAGCGCTTCAAGATGCTGTGCGGAAAGGCGAGACGCGCTTTCTGTTCGAAATGGCGACCGGCACGGGCAAGACTCTGACAGCCGCCGCCGTGATCAAACTGTTCATGCGAACAGGCAACGCCAAACGGGTCCTGTTTCTCGTAGACCGTCTCGAACTGGAGAATCAGGCTTGGAAGGCATTTGTTCAGTACCTCAAGAACGACCTTCGCACGGTTATTTACAAAGAGAACCGCGACGACTGGCGCAAGGCCGAGATAGTCGTTTCAACGGTGCAAAGCTTGCTGTTCAATAGCAAGTACCGGAAGCTGTTCTCCCCCACAGACTTCGACCTGCTCATTTCCGACGAGGCACACCGTTCCATAAGCGGAAACAGCCGCGCAATTTTCGAATACTTCATCGGCTACAAGCTCGGCCTGACGGCTACCCCCAAAGACTACCTCAAGAAGATAGACCCGGCGAAGATCAGCAAACGTGACCCACGCGAATGGGAACGTCGTCAGATGCTCGACACGTACAGGACCTTTGGTTGTGAGAGCGGAACACCGACCTTCCGTTACAGCCTCATTGAAGGCGTACGCGAGGATTATCTAGTAAACCCGGTTGTCGTGGACGCGCGGACTGAGATCACCACGGAATTGCTGTCGGAGCAAGGATATGCCGTAATACAGGAGAATGAGGACGGCGAATTGGTCGAACAGACTTTCTTCGGCAAGAATTTCGAAAAGACCTTCTTCTCAGAGGAGACGAACCGGATCTTCTGCGAAACCTTCCTGAAGAATGCCCTATGCGATCCATTGAGCGGCGAGATCGGGAAGACCATTGTCTTCTGCGTTAGGCAGGACCACGCGACGCGGATTACGCAGCTCCTGAACGAGATGGCCCACGCAATCTTCCCCGGGAGGTACAACTCAGACTTTGCAGTCCAGGTGACATCTGTTATTCAGGACGCACAGGAGATGTCCACAAACTTTGCTAACAATAATCTGAACGGTCACACACGCTTCCTGGAAGGATACACCAGTGGCAAGACGCGTGTGTGCGTCACCGTCGGTATGATGACAACCGGCTATGATTGCCAGGACCTTATGAATATTGTCTTGCTCCGTCCCATCTTCTCGCCGACTGATTTCATCCAGATCAAAGGACGTGGAACGAGGAAGTACACGTTCAGCTATGTTGACAGGGAAGGCGGGCACGTTGAGGAACATTCGCTAGCTAAGGAGAAGTTCAAGCTCTTCGATTTCTTCGCGGTGTGCGAGTACTTTGAAGACAAGTTCAACTACGACGAGATCATTAAGCTCCCACCAGTGCGCCTGCCCGTATTGCCCCCGGATCCCCCACCTCCTCCTCCCCCGCCAGGCGATGGGGTGTACACAAACGTGGACCCGGACCCCTTGAAATCTCAGGTCGAGTATCTCGTGCCGGTCTACGGTATGAGGATTGACCGCAAGTTCTTCGAAAGGTTTGAAGACGAGGTTAAGACGATACCCGAAGTGCGGGAACGGTACGAACGCGGAGACATTAAGGGCGCCGAAGAGATTGTCGTTACAACGCTGTTCAACAAACCCGAGGACTTCTTCAACCTTGGCAAACTCCGCAAGGCGGTGCAGATTGACCGACGGATCACGCTGCGGGAAATCCTGGCCAGGGTCTTTGGCGAGATTGACCGATTCAAATCGAAAGACGAGCTGCTTGAAGAGAAACTGGCAGAATTCGTTTCCATCCACAAACCTGATGCTGCGCATATGCCGGTTATCCGACAGTTCTTCAAAGCCTATGTGACCGACGGAGGAGTTCGGGCCATTGTGGATGCGAAGGAATTCGGCCGACTGGCCAACAATCCAAAAGTCTCGCTCGCGAACATCAGCGCGCTTGACCGATGGCGAGACATCATTTCGGAATATGTGAAAGACTATGTGTCTTTGAACGCTTTTGTCACTTAGGAAGGGCAGTATGCTTGACGCTGAGACCAAAGCACGAATTGACTCAGCTCGCGATATCCTGGTCGGCAAAGTGCCGGATCCCAAGTCGCAGGTCGAGCAGATCACCATCGCCCTCATCTACAAGTTTATGGACGACATGGACCGCCAATCCGAGGAATTCGGCGGTAAGGCCACGTTCTTCACGGGGCAGTTCAAGAAATACCGTTGGGCGAACTTGCTTGACAGGCGCCTCGGCGGCCACGAGCGCTTGCTTCTCTACGCTGAAGGCATCGAGAAGATGAACAGCAACAAGAATATCCCCCAACTCTTCCGTGATATATTCAGAGGTGTATTCCTGCCGTACCGTGATCCCGAGACTCTCAGTCTATTCTTGAAGGACATCAACGGCTTCATGTACGATCACAGCGAACGGCTAGGCGACGCTTACGAGTACCTGCTGTCTGTCCTCGGCACTCAGGGCGAGGCCGGACAGTTTCGGACACCGCGACACATCATTGATTTCATTGTCTCCGTCGTCGACCCGCAGAAGCACGAAACCGTGTTGGACCCAGCCTGCGGCACGGCCGGGTTCCTGATCTCCGCGTACAAACATATTCTCAATGCAAGCGCTCCACGGAAGACTGCCAGGACCAAACGTGGTCAAGAATCTCGTGCTAATGTGGAGTTGGATCTGACGCCCGACGAACTTGCTCGGCTGATGACGAACTTCCGTGGCTATGACATCGCGCCGGACATGGTGCGCCTCTCCCGCGTGAACATGTACCTGCACGGCTTCGCGAACCCGGTGATCCATGAGTACGATACTCTCACCAGCGAGGAACGCTGGGATGAGCGGTGCGATGTGATCATGGCCAATCCACCGTTCATGTCCCCCAAAGGTGGCATTCGGCCGCACAACCGGTTCTCTATCAAGGCTAGACGTAGCGAGGTGCTTTTTATCGATTACATCGCTGAGCACCTGAACCCAGGCGGGCGAGCCGGGGTCATCGTGCCTGAAGGCATCATCTTCCAGAGCCAGAATGCTTATAAGAAACTACGCCGAATGCTCGTAGAGAACTACCTCTGGGCGGTGGTGTCTCTTCCTGCAGGCGTTTTCAATCCCTATTCGGGAGTCAAGACCAGCATTCTATTCTTCGACTGCAGTCTGGCTAAACGGACAGACGAAGTCGTTTTCGCAAAGGTCGAAAACGACGGCTTCGATCTCGGTGCGCAGAGAAGACAAATCGCTAAAAACGATTTGCCAGCCGTGCTTAACGCGTTGCTGGAGCAAAGACAGGGCGGTGTGGCTCCTTCCGAGCTCGGCGCCACATCACATTTACTGGTCACTCGCAAGCGGCTCCTTGAATCCCCAGACTACAACCTCTCGGCCGACCGTTATCGCGATACCGGTCCTCGGGTGAGCGGCAATTGGCCAATGGTGAAGCTAGGCGAAGTGTGCGAGATATATCAGCCGAAGACAATAACCTCAAAAGAGATTAGAAACTCAGGCCCTTACAAGGTGTTTGGCGCCAATGGGGTCATCGGATATTACGACCAATACAATCACGAGAACGCTGAAATAGCTGTGACATGTCGAGGTGCGACTTGTGGAACCGTGAACCTCACCGAGTCGAAATCTTGGATCACCGGTAATGCTATGGTTATAAGGCCGAAGAATCCCAATCTTCATCAACGCTACGTCTACTTCATTCTCCAGAATACATCTTTGACCTCGGCGATTAGCGGGACTGCTCAACCGCAAATCACAAGACGCTCCTTGGCCCCATTTCAAATCCCCCTCCCTCCGCTCGACGTTCAGGAGACGATCGTCGCAGAACTAGACGGCTACCGCAAGGTCATCGACGGTGCCCGCCAGGTCATCACCAACTACAAACCTGTCATCAAGATTGATCCGCAGTGGCCAGGGGTTGAGATGGACGCCGTCTCTGAGATCAACGCCAAACTTGTGGATCCCAAGTTGCCAAAGTATGCTTGTTTGCCTCACGTGAGTGCTGAAAACATGGAATCGGGCAATGGGAAGCTACTGCAGGTTAGGTCGGCTGAAGAAGACAAGATGACCAGCGGTAAGTATCTGTTCGAGCCAGGTTGCGTTCTGTACTCTAAGCTACGGCCATATCTACAAAAGGCAGCGGTTGCTAGCTTCCGCGGTCTTTGTAGCGCTGATATGTATCCCATAAGAACGAAGCCCGATCTTATCGAACCAGAATTCCTCTTGTGGATTCTGCTCTCAGATGAATTCACGGCTTATGCAAACGGCATGTCGTGTCGCGCGAGAATGCCGAAGCTGAATAGGGCTCAACTACTGTCCTACGTGCTTCCGCTCCCATCGCTCGAAGTCCAACGCCAGATTGTGGCTCAGCTAAAGGTAGAGCAGGTGATGGTTGATGGCAATCGGAAGCTCATTGAGGTTTCCAAGGCGAAGATTGGTGCCCGGCTGAAGGAAATTTGGGGTGAAGATGCATAGGAGGGAGACCGGCTCCAGGGCACGGACTCGAATCCTGCTGGGTGTATTTGGCTCACAATGCACCACGTATGAACGACTTAGGTCCATGAGCCAATGAGGTTGCTACAATAGAGTGATGAGAAGCATCAAAGATATGCCGGAACACAACCGGCCACGTGAAAAACTGCGGGAGAAGGGGCCCCAAGCTCTTTCCGACAAGGAACTTGTTGCGGCGATCCTGGGTATGGGTACCGCTGGCGTCGATGTCCGAACAATTGCTCGGCAAGTCGTAGCTCTCATCCGGCAGCACAAAGACAATTTGAGTCTTGACCATCTCTTAGAGGTGCCTGGTATGGGTCTTGCTAAGGCTGCGCAGATCCTTTCGGCCTTTGAGCTCGCCCGGCGTCACTTGCTCAAGGAGAGCGTGAAGATTGCCTGTGCCCAGGATGTGTTGCCGCTCGTACGCGACATTGCAGGCAAACAGCAGGAGTACTTCCTGTGCATCTCGCTGAACGGTGCGAACGAAGTCATAGAAAAGCGGGTGGTGACGATTGGACTACTCGACAAGAGCCCTGTTCATCCTCGCGAAGTGTTCGCCGACGTTATCGCCGACCGAGCTGCCGCCGTGATCCTTGCCCACAACCACCCATCCGGCGAACTTCAGCCGAGCAAAGCCGACCTCCGCATGCACGACCAATTGACCGAAGCCGCAAAGATACTCGGACTCCGTATTCTGGATCATGTCATCGTGACGCGGAAAGGATACTACAGCTTTCAGGAGGGAGGGCTGATTAGGGGTTGATTGTGTTACTTGATTGGAAGATGCGATGAACAGACGATAGCACGCTGTAGGGGTTTAGGATGAGGAGTGGCGTTGACGCTTGATGATCAAAGGTGGAGGAGGCACATTCAATAGGGTCCAGCGTCTGACTCAAGTAGCGCGCCCTGTCGGGAAAGGGTAATCTGGGAGTGACTTATGCTTAGGGTGTTCATTAGTTATGCGGATGAGGACGTTGAATCGGCTGGTCGCCTTTATCGTGAACTCAAGAGCGAGAAGGGCATTGAGCCTTGGCTTGACAAGGTGTGCCTATTGCCTGGTATGAAGTGGAAACCGGCAATCAGAAAGGCAATTCGGGAGTCCGACGTCTTTATAGCGCTCTTGTCGAAGGAGTCGACGTCGCGAAGAGGTTATGTTCATAGCGAGCTTAGCACAGCGCTGGAGATCCTAAGCGAGTTTCCCGATGACCAAGTTTTCTTGATTCCAGCACGGCTTGATGAGTGTGACATGCCCCTCGAAGAGTTGAGGGAGATACACCACGTTGATCTCTTTCTGGATTGGGGCAAGGGCGTGGGAAGCATCGTGGAGGTGCTCAGGTCAAGAATTCCACTGCAGAGTCCAGGGACACAGGGGACGGTGACACCTTCTCCAAGGCTTGGGTACCAATATAGGGTTGGGATCGCTGACCTTGATATTGGCCTTACTAACCTTGCTGGCTTGGCAGAACGACTGAATCGCATGCAGCGTTATTTTCACTTCTTCTGTCCCACCCTGCTGCCCATTGAAGGCGCTCTTCGGGTGTTCGGGGGCAACCGCAATCTGGACGTTCACGAAGTGCCGGCCGCTTTCTACGCAGAGCACCTGTACCTGAGTGCTGATCTCGTTGCTTGCTTGACCAAGTATCCACTTGCCTTTCGCAATGGCGATAGAGTTCTGTACAATTACTTCTCTGGTCCTGGGGAGGCAGATGAACGCTTCATGTTTATTTCGACGCACTTGCTTTACGAGTTCGCTAAAGAAGCCGGTTGTACGTTCGAAAAGGGCATCGTCCACATCATTGCGTCTCAGCTTGTTGTGTATTTCACTGATTGTGGGTACCATAAGGAGACGAATGGTTGTGTTATGGATTTCTGCGAGGATAGAAGCGAGATAATTCGCGGACTGCAATCAATGAGATTCTGTTCCAAGTGTGGCCCCATGATTCAAAACCAAGACTTGAAGAAGGCCCTTCACGCGATACTTCAGAATGAGATGAGAGTGTAGCTAAGGCGGTGGGGGAGAAGAGGCAACAGCTGAATCGAGGCAATGGGACTGACGGTTTGCCTAAAGCTGGATAGCACAGTCCTCGAGCTAATGCACAAGAGCAAGCTATTGATGCCTGACTACAAGCTTTCTCTCGATGAGGCGTGCGAGAAGGTATGACGAGAGAGTGTAGAGTGGTACCGGCCAGGCGAGCTGGTGGGGTTGCGCAGCTGCGTCTGTCCAGATTAGACTGAAACAGGGGGCGACCGCCGCACGGATACACACAGGCCCAGTTGATCTGGAGCGGCGGCTTGTACGGTTCCAGACGGCTACCCGGCAGACGTTAGGTGCTGATACCCACGGGATAGATCGAGCGAAGAAGAGGTCGAGATAATGAATCGAGTACACAGTGCTTCACCACCGGAGATGAAGAATGAGTACTTCCCTGGCCTTTTCCGGAGTGCTGATGCAGCGTCGGGCACGGCTCAGGGAAAGCATCTTCTGCTTCAGCGTGCGTGCCTGGGATTACTCATCTTGGGCAGCATAATTGCTGTCGTGACAGCACTGGCTGCGAGTCCATTGAGTACGTGGCTGTACTCTGCAACAGCGATTGTCCTTGCACTCGGGTTTCTGATTCTATGGGTGAGCCGCTCCCGACGGGACAGCAAAGCGTGGTTTGACTGTCGCTCTATTGCTGAGTCAGTCAAAACCGCCACGTGGCACTTCATGATGAATGCGGCGCCTTTCCATCCCGGTGGAATGGCAGAGGAGTTGTTCATCTCCGAGTTGCGTGAAATACGGCAGGGGAGACCTGACTGTAGGAAGCATCTTGCTGGCCTGATGGATGCTGACGCATCTGCAATCACCCTTTTCATGCGACAGATGAGATTATGCCCTTTTGAGAAACGGAAGGCGTTTTATATGGAGTGCAGAATACGCGATCAGAAATCGTGGTATTCGCAGAAAGCGAAGATGAACGCACATGGCGGAGCTCGATGGTTCTGGGTGACTGCTGCCCTGCAGGCCCTCGCCGTCACGATTGCAGTCATCCAAGTAGCGGCCGGGGGATTCACCGTCAACATGATCCCAGCCCTCACTACCTGTGCGGCAGCCGCGACGGCTTGGAGTCAGATGAAACGTCACGACGAGTTGGCACACTCATATGTCCTGGCGGCTCAGGAACTTCAGGAACTGGAGTCAATCGTCGACAGTCTGAACGTTGAAAGCAGCTTTGCCAGGCTTGTGGAGCAGGTCGAAGAAGCAGTGTCTCGTGAACACACATTGTGGTGCGTCCGGCGAGATGTGCTTCTGGCAAACGGACGTGCTGATAGCACAGGGCAGAGGAAAAGGGGATGACGGTCTCCAGGCAATTCAAGCTCTGCATTGCGGGCAATACACTACCTTTGCCTTGCTTCTTTCCATCGGTGTCAAGTGTGAAGACGAACTTGTTGCCCGTTGACTATATCGAACTGCTGGATGCTGCCGCACACCCGCTTTTCCTTGTCTCTGCCTTGGACATTGCCAATTCCAGTCTGGAACACCAACAGCGCATAGATGGCGCACTCCGAAAGAGCAAAGAGAGAGGGACGGCAGTCCTGATGGACAGCGGCAACTACGAAGCATTCTGGAAACGAGACCTGAACTGGGATGTCGACCAATTTCGCGCAGTATGTCGAACCTATGAACACCATCTTTGCTTCTGTTACGATAATCAGGAACCACTTGATATGGCGGAGACCATTGCCGAAGACATTGTGGCGACCGTCATCCGTGATCAAGAGAACGCCATTGGAACGGTTGTTCCCATCGTCCACGCCCCGACATGCCTACTCCCGGATGTTGCACAAAGAACAGCCAAACAGCTGTTTCCCGTTATTCTGGCAGTTCCAGAGCGTGCCTTGGGCGAGGGCATCGTCGCCCGAATACAGTCGGTGCAGAGGATACGCAGGGCACTTGACGGGCTTGGTTTCTACTGTCCCCTGCATCTACTGGGCACGGGCAACCCGCTTTCGATGGCTGCCTACGCCATGGCTGGCGCTGATAGTTTCGACGGCCTAGAGTGGTGCCAAATGGTCGTGGATCACGAGACGGGAATGCTTTTCCACTTCCAGCACTGGGATTTCCTTCGGGGGCAAACCGAGTGGGGTGAGAATGGTGTCTTGCCTTACATCCAGTCTGCTCTAATGCACAACCTGGAATTCTACCGCGGGTTTGTCCTGGATCTGCGTAATGCCCTGGAAACCGATACTTGTGAGGAGTTCTTGCATACGTACCTCTCGGAGGAGCGTGCCAAGATCATTCTGAGCGTTATCGAGGGAGGCAGTTGATTTGTCCGGTCTTCGAGTTCCACCTTTGAGACTTGAGAAAACCATACAAGAAGTGTGTCATCTCCTTGAGAAGAGAAACCATCGCATATCCCACTGGCAGAGCATCTGCGAAGACGATCTATGGCGTGAACTCGTAGCCTGTATATTGGGCAGCCGAGTTCGCTTTCATGTTGCGCACGCCGCAGTCGAGCGGATGGATATGGCCAACCTCTTCGCAGAGGAGCGGCGGTGTTCGAGTTATGAGAAGTATGAGCACGATGTCATGAGTGCTCTGAAAGGGACAACGAATTGTCGAGAAGACCTGCGTTTGCAGGCCCGTTACCCATTTGCTGAACTTAGGGCCCAACAGATACGGGCAGCCGCCCAGATGATCTATGCACGAAGTGGAACGCTTGCACAGCTGCTGACTGCTGCGGGAAACGTGCGCGAGGCGCGCTGCCGCTTGGCATCCGATGTGTCAGGGCTCGGGCCCAAACAGGCGAGTCTTTTCCTTCGCAACATAGGATACGCGGCCAATATCGCCGTGCTCGACGTACACGTTCTGACATATATGAGCTGGATGGGGCTGACACCGGCTCGCACGAGATCAGTGAGGACGGTGCGGCAGTACGAGGCACTCGAGGATACATTCATTGAGCATGCGTGTTCTGTTGGATGTCCAGCGGATTGTTTTGATGTTGCAGTGTGGATTGTCGTCAGGGTGGCTAAGAAGGAGTATGCGGTGTGGCGATAGTAACGCTTGTGTCTGGTGGACTTGACTCAACTCTCATGAGTCTGATGGCGCATGAGGAAGGAATTGTACTGCACCCGCTCTTCGTGGATTACGGTCAACTTGCTGCGGCTAGGGAATGGGCGTCGTGTCAACTCGTCCACAGAACGTACGACTTGCCGAAGGTTACGCGTATGAATGTGGCTGGTTTCGGCAAGGTCGTATCGAGCGGCATCACCAATCATGCGATGAGAGTTAACGAAGATGCGTTCCTGCCCGGGAGGAACCTCCTCTTCGTTCTTTGTGGTGCAGCGCACGCATACAGGATGAAGGCGGATGGTGTGACAATCGGCTTGCTTAATCCAGAGGACCATCTTTTTCCTGATCAGACTCAGGAGTTTCTCAATAAGTGTGAGATCATGGTTCAAACTGCGATGGCGCGACATATCTCTATCCTCGCACCGCTCATTCAATTCAGAAAGAGGGACATCCTTGCAATGGCGCGGGCACGGGACCTACGCGGCACGTATTCATGCCACACTGGCGGTGATATCCCCTGCGGAAAGTGCGTGGCGTGTGTGGAGATTGCAAAGGCTAAGGAAAGGAGCTAGGTATGGGCGGTGGTGGGGGAGGACGGGGGCTGACTCCTGATGAACTTCGGCGACTTGAGGAGACTACGAAGAAGTCTTTAAGGGCCGGAGACGGGGCCGACAAGTGCAACGTATTCATTAGTTTTGCAGCCGAAGATCGAGATGATGTCAACATGCTTCGAGGCCAAGCGAAGAACGAGAACTCGGACATTGAGTTCAATGATTGGTCCCTGAAGAAACCTTTTGACAGCAGAGATGCCGAGTACATCAAACGTGGCATCCGCGAACGCATCCGACAATGCTCGGTGACAGTCGTCTACGTCTCAGACCATACGGCAGATAGCAAGTGGGTTGATTGGGAGATTCGGGAGACGTTCGCATTGGAGAAAGGCGTGGTCGCGATGTACAAAGGTGGGGAGCCACCTGCTCGTCTGCCAAAGGCTGTGACAGCCAACAAGGTGCCTGTCGTCCGTTGGAATCAGAAGGAACTTGCCAAGGCTATCAAGAGGCAATCCGGGAATCAATAATGGGCGGGAGTAAGGCAACAGTTGCTTGAAAACGCCTGACTACACCGACGGCTGAAGCGGCCCCAAACGGTGCTTGTGAATCCTCAACACCAGACTCGACATTGGACAGTTCTGCCAAACTGCGGGAAAGTAGGTAACAAAACACGGTTAGGTGTCTAGCTGATTGAATAATCGTTGGGAGCGTTTTGCGAAACGGCTAAGTTGCCTGCCCTTCCTACTCTGAGCCATTCAAGTCTCGACGTGGCTACCAGAATCTCGGAACCTTGAGCTTGCGCTCATTGACCATCCTCTCACAGAGAGCTCTGAGTTGAGTCTTTGCCAGGTTGGATGGCTTGGCTTGTCCATTCTCTCAGCGATTCACCGTGGTGAAACTCACACCAAGCTCCCTGGCCAGACCTTCCTGGCTTAGGCCTAGCTCCTCGCGAACCGTCTTAAGCAGAGTTGGGTAATCCTTATCTTCACGAGCCATAGATCTGACCTTGTACTGCATCTCCTCGCACTGGCCCCAACTGCCACATGCCATATCGTCTGCAAGTGTGCGTCAAGCGGTTTCGCGAGGTCCCCAAGAGAGAAAGTCCTGGCGCTGGGATGTGCCGGGCCCTGGCTGGCCGCTGACCGTTGAGGGGTCAGCCCATGGCCGTCGGGAGTGGTTGAAGAGGTTCCTGCTCTTGGTGCGAGTCTGTCCTTCAGGGCGAGGTGTTTGGCAGTGTTAGGAGACTGATTAGGCCCCGCGTAGCCACAAAGAGTCAGACCACCCAACTTGATTTTGAGCAAACAATCCTTGACTGGCAGTGGGTCAGTGATAGCATGACAAGCGAAGGCGGTCATAGCGGTGGGGAGGAGGCCATGGTAAGAAGTGCCGGCCTTGACTGTGCCTCAGGAAGGTGCTATGAGTGTGCTTGGGTGCTGACGTTGAAGGGTATTGCCCTGCCCTGGAATTCTGAGGAGCTGAGTGATCATAAGCTATTGCTACGCGGTATCTTATGAAACGCAAGAGTGTGCATTGCGCAGAATCTCTTCTGGTGGCCTTATTGGCTCTCTCGGAAGGTTGAAGAGTTCTTCAGTGACAACGAGAATTCCGCACGGCGTGAGGCGAAAAACAGGTCGGGAGTAGGCATCTGGAAGGGCATTCGGCAGGAATCGGGTTGTACTGCAAGAAGTACAATATGAGCCGCACAGAGATGAGATACTCAGGTTTATATAATCACCTGCTGAATTTGGAATCACGCGGATAATTGCCCAAAAGGCCGCGAGGGCTTGTACGGCAGAAGCTGCCGTATTTGCTGTTTTCTTTCGTCCGTACAATATATGATAGTATTCGGGGAAGAGAAGATAGAGCGCGGCGTACGATGCCCCAAGCGGCTGGACAGTAAGCAACCCAGGCGCCCAATCGGGAGGGACCAATGAGCGTCATGAAGGCGGCACTCTTCGCGCCCTTCGAGAGCGACTCCATCGGCGTAGTGTGTGATGATCTGATGACGGCAGCCAAGGAGTTAGGGATTGATTTGGCACCGCTTGAAGGTCAGTACCTGTCGGAGCCCGTGATCAGCACCATTCTGCGGGCGACTGAGGAGTCCGCCTTCGCCGTTGCTGTGTTAGATGAGACCAATCCAAACGTACTCTTCGAGGTCGGGTACGCCCTTGGTGTGGACCGCCCACTTGTCCTAGTTTCAAGGGAAGATGCGAAGGTTCCATTTGACGTCGAAGCATTCGAACGGGTCCACTACGTGCCACGGCAGGAGTATCGAGATGAGAACCGGAAGCGATTCAAGAAAGCATTCGAGACCACTCTCTCTAGACTCAAGGTTCGGCACCGTAGGGAGAGCAAGGACATGCCCCTCCGTATGCGAAGGGCTCTTGGCAGGCTGCAGATTGCTGACGGGCCACATCTCTTCAGGGTTTGTGCACTCCACACACTGGATGCATACGTTGCTTCGGTCGACGCGTGGCAAGCCCGCCTTCGTTACGAAGGTCGGGAAAACGTATTGCGCATGGGTGTTCTGATCCTCAAGAACCTAGAGCGGAGTGGATTCGCCACGCTCTATCTGCCGGGAGAAGACTCATGGCAAGCGGACGATTATCCCAAGACCAGCGACGAGTACTTGCGTGTGACGCGCGAAGTCGCCCGGAGAGGTATTCCTATCACAAGGGTCTACGTTGTTCCGACTGAGGATGCTCTCCAGAGCACTTGTTTTCGCCGCCTCGTACTGGATGACGCTGCGTCAGGTATTGATACCCGGTACATCATCGAGGATAAGTTCCCAGCCGACGCCCCCAAGGACTTCGGAGTGTGGGACGACGAGCTAGTCGGGGTCGTGGAGTACGCTCGGCGCAAAGGCGCACATCACATTTCGGCAACGACCTTCTATTACCTTGATGAGGACCTGACAAGGGCTCGGACTTGGATAGAGGGACTGCGGGATGCGCCGCGCTGCACCGGACTCCCGACTGAATCGGCTATTCTTGAGAGAACCTACCGCAAACAGGAGGACATGGCAAATCTGAGGCACGAGAGTGGCTCTGTCGACTCCAAGGATGCCTCTTGGTATCACGCAGGTAGGGAATATCTGCGCTTGTGCGATTCCGTTGCCTGCCCACGCTGGCACCGGGACTTCTTCTCTTCCTCCATTCGCGCGTGGCTGGAAAGCAGCGTGAAGGATACCATAGCGCGTCGGGTGCTCATTACTGGCCTAGCAGACTGCGGCATGCTCTATGAGGTCTTAGGTGCTTTTGGTCCCGCACGCCTAGAGGAGCGGTCCTTCGAAGTTCTTGACTTGAGCTCCGTCCCGACCGAGATGTGCAAGGAGTTGGTCAGGATTCTCCAAGAGGACTCAAATGGTAGCTTGTATGTAAACCTGAAATGTCATGAGAACGTCGATCTGCTTGCCAACAACCTCCAGGCAGGGCACTACGACATGATTGCGACGGACGCCTTCCTAACTCGCTTCGACACCGACCGGACAAAAGAAGCCGTTGTCAAGGAGTGGAACAGGCTCCTTAGACCTGGGGGGCTTCTTGTGACCACTGCCAGACTATCGGATGAGCGAGACGCTGCGAGCGGCGAGGCTCTCGAGACTATGCGTTCTGGGTTTGTGCAACGGGCGGTGCAAGCGTGGCCACCCCATCTCGATCAAGATGACTGTCTCAGACTAGAGGCTCACGCAAGGAACTACGCGCAGAGGATGACGAGCTATCCGTTTGACGGGACCGAAGCAGTTCGTAAGCTTTTCCGACAGGGGTGGGACCTAGGATCCGCTTCGTTTAAGACTGCCTTGACCAGGGGCGAATTCTGTGGTGCGACGTACGTGCGCATTCGAATTAACAAAGCGCCGCATCGAGCTGAGGCAGACGGAGGAAGCGGCTAGCCACCTAATCAAGATGTCGGTGTCAACATGAACACGGCGCGAGGACGGAGCGTAGACCTGTGTCCTGCGAAGTATGAGGGCACCGAGCGGGCGCGGCCAAACCCCAAGGAATTCGCCCGACATTGAATTAAGCTACCAAACTGTGGAAAGCACGTGACATGAAGTGGTCTTATCCGTGTTTCGCATGTCATGATATCGATACAAGAAATACTTCCGGAGAAAAGTCATGGTAGATCAGTCCAGCAGACACTGAGGCGTGCCCAATTGCGAATGTCATAGGAACGGAGGCTGGCCAATGAGAACCGAGGGATCTGACCTCATTATTCCCGTCTACCTCAACCAGCGAATCGTTTTCGACATCATTGCGATGCTCCAGGATGGCATCTCTGCCGTGACCAAGGTCTCGAGTACGCAAACAGCGGCGACTGAAGATGACCGGCGGTACGGTGCGGAGTTTGGCTTGAGCAAGGCGCTCGCATCACTTCTGAGAATCGGCATCTCTGGAGGCCGAGACCTGAAGAAGGAGGAGGGAAAGGAGGTCACGCTGGGCCAGGAGAAAGTGCACACTCCGGCCTCCCTGTTCCATAAGTTGCGGGGCATCCTGGCTGCACAAAACAAACTCCTGCAGGTTGACAGTGGCTTCACACCCACCGCAGGCCAGATTGTTGAGTTTTCAGCATCACTTCACAAGAATCCCCTGGTTCAGACCATGGACTCAATGGCCGCGCTCATGGATATAGTCATCACTTTTGAGGGCGGACAGCATCATCCAAAGGGCCAGCAGAAGGAGAAGAAGCAGCCGAAGAGTGAGAGCCGGCGAACCAAGGAACAGATAGCCGCCTTCTCAGAGAACCTCAAGTCAGGCGACACGGTGGACATCGTCAGCGGCGCTCTGACCTGCGATTACAAGGCAGTCATCACATTAGAGACAGAGTACCTCAACGATCCGACGATGTCTGATCTTGTGGAGGGGCAGTTCGAGGTGCTTGGCAAAGTTATCAGAGTCATCACAAAAGACCAGCCGGGGTCAATCAGCCTGCTCCGTAAGACGCCGCTGATGATGATACCCGAGAGTATCATGGGTGAGTTATTGGGGAGCCTTAGTAAGCTTTCGGATGAAGAGGGATTCCAACTGCCCAAGCTTGAGTGGAAGATGGCGGGCCCCGTCTTTCAGGTGATACCGATTGCAATCTTCGCGTAGCCACGCCTTCGATCCGGACCGCCAATTGCTTGGCCCTCTGCGGGTTACTTGGCGCGTCTCGTTATGGGGTATGTTAAGCAGGCCTTCGTCAGTAGTCAGGACTTAGTAGCATGTCGGAAACTTCTACAGGCCGTGAGAAGTGGCGAGATTAGACACTTCTCCCATAGTCGGGAATCTGGTCGGCAGATGTGGCTGCTAGGCGTTGCTCGGTCTATGCAATGAGCTTCTCTGATACGTAAATCTGGAAGTTGTTGCCCCGGAGTCTGACTCTGCGGACCGCTGACTTGGGAATCCAGACCGCCGTACCTGAGTCGACGAGTATGGCCTTGGGGGTCTCCCGCAAGAAACGGACGTTGACTCACACCCGCCTTGGGCTAGAATACATGGACCTGCGGATGTTGAGGGGCCAGTACACGTGGCTGCCTCCTTTCCAGGGCCTGATGAATCAGGTAACTGTGCTACCCTCACTTCGGTCCTTTCCCATCAAGGGAGAGGACGATTGCCGTTGTTGCCCGCACCGGCAGGCCCTCATGGCGGTCTTTCTGTTGACGTTGAGGGCCTGGGCTATCTGGTCGTAGGTCATGCCGAGGAGGCGAAGGCGGCGGGACTGGGTAGATGGTGACCCACCTTAGGAGAAGCACGAGGGGCAGGTAAGAGAGTAGCAAGGAAGACAGGAGGAAGCAAGAAGATACCCGGAGAGATAGTGGGATCTTTTTCGTGG
>SDBT01004108.1_pt1 | contig 24831 bp, 22 predicted proteins | sample 2277101 | NCBI WGS metagenome assembly SDBT01 (sample SAMN10404973, study PRJNA504765) | marine sediment metagenome | isolation source: marine sediment core GS10_PC15, 103 cmbsf | place: Arctic Ocean: Southern Knipovich Ridge | collected 2010 | reverse complement strand
CGCAGCGATCCATAGATAAATTTTTAATTGGTTAATGTCAATGATGAGAAATTGGATTTAAAATTAAATCTTTATTTTCAAAGATTATAAATAATTATTTCTCTGCGACTCTGCGGCTCTGCGAGAGATATTAATAAATATTTGATTGCAGCCAAAGGCTGCGGTATGAATTACCCAGGTTAGTTACTATAGAAATTTTGAACTTATATAGCGGAGAATAGATGTCAATAATAGCAGATACATTTGAAAAAACATACGAGATCATGCAGAAAAAACTAGATCGCATCGTTCCGGAGATCGAGATCAAGTATAAATCTGAACTGGCCTACGAAATCAATCGTCTTAAAAAAGAACGTGGGGCAATCATATTAGGTCACAATTATATGGAGCCGGCCTTATATATCAGCGTGCCGGATATTGTGGGCGATTCACTGGAACTGGCCCGTGCAGCTGCGGATACCCCGGCGGACGTAATCGTATTTTGTGGCGTCAAATTTATGGCCGAAACGGCTAAAATACTCAGTCCGGAAAAATTGGTCCTCTTACCGGCAGAAAAAGCAGGTTGTTCCCTGGCCGAAAGTATTACCGCTGAGGACGTACGCAACCTGCGGGAAAAATACCCCGGTATACCCGTTGTAACCTATGTGAATACTTATGCTGATGTCAAGGCTGAGACTGACATATGCTGCACTTCGGGGAACGCTGTTCGTGTTGTTGAATCAATTGATAGTGATGTGGTCATCTTTCTCCCCGATGAATATCTGGCTCTTAATGTTGCCCGGGAGACGGGTAAAAAAATTATATTTCCTTCCAAAGAACCAAAAACCTCCTCTCAGAACAATATGGACTATGAATTGATAGGTTGGCATGGTAAATGTGAGGTTCATGAACAATTTAAAGTCGAAGATATTGAGAATGCCAGGAAGCAATTTTCAGATGTGCTGGTCCTCAGTCATCCGGAATGCAGTCCTGAAGTTGTTGCGGCTTCCGATTATTCTGGAAGTACATCACGGATGATTGAATATGTTAAGAATTCAAATGCGTCGCGATTTTTGCTGCTGACTGAATGCAGCATGGGTGATAATATTATCGCTGAAAATCCGGAAAAAGAAATGGTACGTATGTGTAGTATCCGCTGCCCGCATATGAATGAAATTACTCTGGAAGATACACTGAAAGCGCTGAGAAATGATCAATATCCCGTCGAAGTTCCGGAAGAGATTCGTAAAAAGGCGAAATCATCTATCGACAGAATGTTGGATATCGGTTGATATTATAATCCAGGATTGAACTACTATGAATATCTATGCCATTATCATCTTTATAACCTTGCTAACCGGTTACCTGCTAAACCTCATCACAAACTGGTTGAATATCAAACATCTGAAACTTGAGCTTCCCACTGAATTTGAAGGAACCTATGATGCTGATGCCTATAAAAATTCTCAGGCCTATACGCGGGTTTATACCAAATTTGGATTTTTAACTTCCACCTTGAGTCTGATCATAACACTTTTATTCTGGTTTATGGGCGGTTTTAATTATCTTGATGCCATCGTCCGGAATTGGCAACTGGGAACAATTTGGACGGGTCTTGCCTACATGGCCATTCTGGTGATTCTGAAATCTGTTTTCTCCCTGCCTTTTAGTATTTACAGTACCTTTGTTATTGAGGAGAAATTTGGATTTAATAAAACAACGCCGAAAACCTTTATTCTAGATATGCTCAAGGGATTGGTTCTTGGAGTTCTACTGGGCGGCCCTCTCCTGGCGGCTTTACTATACTTTTTTCAAACATTGGGTCAGTATGCCTGGATTTATGCCTGGATGGCGACAACATTGTTCTCCCTGATCGTCCAGTTTATTGCGCCAACCTGGATTATGCCATTATTTAATAAGTTTATTCCACTGGAACCTGGTGAATTAAAGGAGGCTATTCTTGATTATGCGAAGAAATCAAATTTTCCGCTAAAAGGGGTATTTGTAATGGATGGATCAAAACGATCCAGCAAATCCAACGCCTTTTTTACCGGTTTTGGGAAAAATAAACGGATTGTCCTTTTTGATACATTGATCAAAAATCACACAGTTGGTGAACTGGTCGCCGTGCTTGCCCATGAGGTTGGGCATTATAAAAAGAAGCATATTCTCAAAAGTATGGTTATCAGTATCCTGCACATGGGATTTGTCTTCTATCTTTTATCAATATTTCTCAGCCATCCGGGCCTCTTTGCAGCATTCTATATGGACTATATGTCTGTCTATGCCGGTCTGATATTTTTCAGCATGCTCTATACCCCCATAGAAATGATCCTTTCGCTTATCATGCAGAAATTTTCCCGAAAGAATGAATATGAGGCAGACAGATTTGCTGTGAACACCACCGAAGATGGGAAGAATATGATTTCCGCTCTAAAAAAGCTATCCCTTGATAATCTTTCTAACCTTACACCGCATCCTGTTTATGTTTTTTTTAATTATTCTCATCCACCTGTATTAGAACGAATTCAAGCCATCCGCCAGGAGTCAATCTATGCCGAAAATGAAAGCCCTTGTAAAAAAATATGATAAAAAGGGATTATGGTCCGATGAAGTACCGGTCCCTGAATATGGTATTAATGATGTCCTGATAAAGATTATAAAAACAGCAATCTGTGGCACAGATGTTCATATCTACAACTGGGATAATTGGGCTCAGAAGACGATTGGGACACCCATGGTCATTGGCCATGAATATGTAGGCACCATAGAAGCGGTCGGCAGCAATGTTCATGATTTCTTTAAAGGTGAGTTGGTCAGTGGAGAAGGACATATAACCTGCGGCCATTGCCGGAACTGTTTGGCCGGGCGGCGCCATCTATGCCGGAACACAAGCGGGGTGGGGGTAAACCGGGATGGTGCTTTTGCGGAATATCTTGTCATTCCGGCCAGCAATGTCTGGGTATGTGATCCTAAAATATCAGAGGATGTTCTTTCAATCTTCGATCCCTTTGGCAATGCTGTTCATACTGCTCTTTCTTTCGAGGTTCTTGGTGAAGATGTCCTCATAACCGGAGCCGGACCCATTGGCATTATGGCCACGGCCGTTGCAAAGCATGCCGGTGCCAGGCATGTGGTTGTGACCGATCTCAATCCATACCGGCTTGCCCTGGCTCAAAAACTGGGTGCCACGCGCGTGATAGATATACGCAGTGAGAAGCTTGGGGACGTCATGAGAGAGCTAGATATGAAAGAAGGATTTGATATCGGGCTGGAAATGTCGGGCAATGAGAAGGCCTTTAATGATATGCTCTCCCATATGTTTCATGGTGGTAAGATTGCCTTACTCGGTATCCTGGATTCAGATACAGTCATTGACTGGAATCATGTTATTTTCGATAGTCTTACAATTAAAGGAATTTATGGTCGGAAAATGTTTGAGACCTGGTATAAAATGACCGCGATGATTCAAACGGGTCTTGACATCTCGGATGTTATTACTCATAAATTTGATTATACGGAATTTCAGGAAGGATTTGAATTAATGCGCTCTGGTAATTCAGGTAAGGTGATCCTGGATTGGACAAAGATTTAGGGATGTGGGGAATAAGGTATAAGGTATAGGGTATAGGATATAAGGATCGATTAGAACTGAGTTAGAATAGAGGATAAAAAACTATAAATATCAGTTATTAAATCCTTATTTTATTCCCTTTTCCCTTTCCCCTTTTTCCTTATACCTTTATACCCCTTACCCCAAGGATCAGAAAGAACAAGCAATGTTTAGTACCATGAAATCATACCTTATTGACGAATTAGCCGGGATCCGTGAGGCCGGGCTTTATAAAGATGAACGGATTATCCTTAGTCCTCAGGATGCAAAAATAGCAGTTGGTAATGGTAAAGAAGTGTTGAACTTTTGTGCCAATAATTACCTGGGGTTAGCCTCCCACCCTGAGATAATTAAAGCCGCTAAAGATAGTTATGATGAATGGGGATATGGATTATCATCTGTTCGTTTTATCTGTGGGACACAGGAAATCCATAAAGTACTGGAACGAAAAATATCAGATTTTCTGGGGATGGAAGATACCATCCTCTACACTTCCTGTTTCGATGCCAATGGTGGTCTTTTCGAAACGCTTTTAGCTGAGGAAGATATCATCATCAGCGATGAATTAAATCATGCCAGTATTATTGATGGTATTCGCCTTTCCAAAGCACAACGTTCTCGATATAAAAACAGCGATATGAATGATCTCGAAGCAAAACTAAAGGGGGCCTCCGGAGCGCGGTTCAGGCTTATCGCTACCGATGGGGTTTTTTCCATGGATGGTTATATTGCAAAACTTAAAGACATCTGCAATCTGGCCGATAAATATGATGCCCTTGTCATGGTTGATGACAGCCATGCTGTAGGTTTTATGGGCGATACAGGTCGTGGTACACACGAGTATAACAATGTTTGGGACAGGGTCGATATTATTACCGGCACGCTTGGCAAGGCACTCGGAGGCGCCAGCGGTGGCTATACCAGCGCCAGAAAAGAGATTGTCCAATTTTTGCGTCAAAGGTCGCGTCCTTATCTGTTTTCAAATACCGTGGCGCCCGGGATCGTAGCTGCATCAATAAAAGTTCTGGATCTGTTAACTACATCGGGACATCTGCGTAAGAAATTGCATACAAATACGGCCTATTTCAGAAAGGAGATGACAGTCCGGAATTTTAATATTTTACAGGGAACACATCCTATCGTACCCATTATGCTGGGAGATGCCAGACTTGCCCAGAAAATGGCAGAGAAAATGCTGGGGAAGGGTGTTTATGTAATCGGTTTTTCATTTCCTGTGGTGCCAAAAGGACAGGCTCGCATCCGTACACAGATATCGGCCGCCCATAGCAGAGAAGATCTTCAGTTTGCTATCGATAAATTTACTGAGGTAAAAGATGAAATGGGTCTATAGGGCAATTAAAAATTAAGAATTATGAATAATCCAAAAAATTCTTTCTACTATTTTAACTATTATTTAGGCCTGTAGAGACGTCCCGGTGGGACGTCTCAGCTTATATAATTATCCTGGATAATTTATACCGCAGCTATTCTGCAAACAAAAAAAAGAATTTGACAGGATATACAGGACGGAAAAGAATGGAGTTTTGGAGTATTGGAGTGTTGCTAAATAAATTAGCATTACAATACTCCATCACACCAACAAATGGTATTTTCTATTCTGTCATTCCGTAGGAATCTTCCTGCTTGTCGAAATCATATCAGCAAGTTGGAAGATCCCTTCTGGATGACATCAAAAATTTTGCTAATCTCCCAAGGCGATCCGCCAGGCGGAAATAACAAAGTTTTCGGCAGTAATAGCGTATCTCACAAAGACCCTCCAGCCGGCGGGCGCGGCGCAGAGACGGAAAGTTATATTTATAATTGAAATCTGATAAATTAAATAAAATTCTCACCGACAAGGCATTTTGGTTTTGCTTTCTGATTATTTTAACGGCCCTTGCACGGCTTTTTGTAATCAGCGGAAATTATAATATTTATTCCTGGGATGCCGGTAATTTTGCTCTGGCAGTGGAATCATTTTCGCTTGAAGATGGAAGACCGCATTTACCCGGGTATTTCCTCCATGTTCAATTTATTCGTCTGCTAACCTCCCTCACCGGGGATAAATTCGTATCGATGAATTTGTTTTCGGTTTTTTACTCGGCTTTTGCTGCGGGCTTTATCTTTTTGATAGTAACCCGATGGTGCTCAATATTGGAATCCGTTTTGTTTACGCTTCTGGTAATGACAAACCCTATCGTCTGGTTTTTTGGTTCAGTGGCAGAGATTTATTCCTTTGATTTGTTCGCAAGTGCCCTGCTTGTATGGATGGGATTATCACCCCATGCGCTGATTGTGACGCCCTCCCTTATGGGATTAATAACGGGCGTAAGGCCAAGCACAGGCTTTCTTTTATTACCTCTCTATATTTATTTTTGGCAAAAGCATCTGAAAAATAAATCAATTTCTGTCCGATCAGCTCTATTCTATCATTCTCCTGCCATAATTATTATACTTTCCTGGTTGGCACCGATGATCATTGTATCAGGGGGTATCGAATCATATCTGCAATTATATGTAACGAATAATCCGGTTGAAAAAATTACGGTCCTTCAAAACATTTTTCGTTTTTCTTCATATATGCTCTTACTCATCCCACCCATTTTGATATTTTTATCTGCAGCAATAATAAAGAGAAATAAGGCTCAGGGATTAATTGATATCTTAAATGAAAAATCCGAAAAATATGATCTGAGTCTTTTATACTGGTGGTTATGGCCTTCATTGATATTTTTTATTTTTATACATTATGCCAAAGGGTATATATTGATCTGTATCGTCCCAATCCTGATCTTAGTGGTTTTTACCCTCAGGAATATAGGGCGTAGAAAGAGATTGCTGGTAATTACGATTTTTTTCCAGATTGTATTCTTCTGTGTATTCCCCTTCAATTATCCTAATCCGGAAATATACATGTCACCCGGACAGCGGCAGATAAATTTACTTGAGATCTGGTATGAGCGGACAACCTCGGAATATCTGATGAGCCGTTCACATATTGAGGCACTTCAGGAATGTCATGAAATTATTGCAGATGCAGCTGAGAGTATAGAACTGCTTGTAGGAGATAAGAACTATTTGTTTTTTGATCCAACCGTCAATGTAAGCCCGCGAGCTATGCAAGCCCGATATCCCAATATCCGGATCACCAAATATCTATCATCTGCCAGGGATGAATATGGGTTTCACTATGAACGAATTCAGGAAGCCAGAAGGGGGTTGACCTCTATGTTGAGTGCGGCCATGATCATTAGCCGGATAGATTTTATTGAGGAGTATCTTTCTGATTTGGACATTGTATTATATAAAAAAGATGACATATGGGGGATATTTTATATATCTGAGGAAGAGGCGCCCCGACTCACAGAAAGGTATAACAAACTCTTCGCCAGATAATTTTGATCACTAATTATTACTTTTCTCTCTCCACTCTGCACTATATATACTCTCTACTCTCAACTCTCCACGCCCCTCTCTCTTTTCGCTCTTCTCTCCCCGCTCTACACCCCTTCCTGATGACTCGACAATCGTTTACCCATCCACCCTTTCGCTAATAATAAGGCGATCGGAGTGATAATGGCAATACAGCCATAAATAAACCAGAGAGTTTCAGTGTTTAGCTGATCCGGGGCGACGTCTACCGGGGCATAATTCATCAGAAACCATCCGGAATATAAACTGGTGATAAATTTTGTCATAAACCAGGGAAACTGACCAATGCCCATGTAGATACCGGTCATATTTTTCGGGGCAATCTCGGCAATCCAGGCTAAAAACCGTGGCTGCCACATCGCCTCACCAATTGTCATAATGATCAGATAGCCAAAGACATTTGTTAAGGATGGACCCAATGTCAGTATAAAGGTAGGTGCTGCCATTACAAATGTTCCGATAATCATCATCTTGTAGGTGTCTTTTTTAATCGTCAATGCTGTAATAATCGGGGCCAGAATAAAGATTAAGAGAGGATTAAAATTTACAAAGAATTCAAAATTGTCACTCACAACACCCGTAAAGGCACGACTGAAATATTGTGGTAAAGTCAACCAGTTATGTGCAAAAAGGGTTTGAACCGGAATGAGAATAAATATAAAAAACATAAAACGGGCATCTTTAAACGGAATATGGCGCACGTAATATTTTACCCGTTCCACAAACTCGGTAGGTTCTTCCTCTGGGGGGATTTCGGGCTCCGGCTCCGGTTCAGCCTGTGCTGCAACCCGCTCCAGAGCCGCTTCGACTGTTTTTTTAGACAGGATGACGGCAACGATGATGATGCCAACAACAGTCAGAACAACATATACCCAGAATACCCCGAGAATACCAAAATTATGCCGAACAGTCGGTGAAATAATACCCGGTAAAAATCCACCCAGATTCATCAGGGCATAAAGCATCGCGTAGCCCATCGCGGAATTTTCCTTCGTCGTAAATTTTCTGACCGCTGCATAACAGGCTGGTTGATAAATACCAAGGCCGAGAATTATTCCCAGGATTCCGAACATGGCTATCATATGACTTGAATTCCACATTCCGGCTACCCCTATTTCCGGGGCGAGTGTAAGAAAGATCCTGCCAATTAAAAATAAAAAGAGAGCGATCAGGATTGCTTTACGTATTCCTATCCAGTCGACCGTGGCACCAAGAAATAGCATCGCCAGGGTAATACCCCAGGTTAGAAAACCCACCATGAGACCGGCCTCTACATCATCCAGACCAATATAATCGTTAAAATAAATCGCTAATAATCCAAGAATACCAAAGTAGGTAAGACCTTCAATCAGATATGAGAGGTTAATGCCCCATAAAGCACGTGGGGCTTTTATGAGATTTATAAATGGGTCAATAATCTCTCGTAGAGGATTCTTTTTCTCTTCCTGTACATTTTCCAAATTAAACACCTCATTTTGTTACCATAGAGTAGAGACGTCCCGTTGGGACGTCTCTATATGAATATGGACTTCTCTATATGAATATGGACGTCTCTATATGAATATGGACGTCTCTATATAAATATCGTTATGGAAATAATTGAATTTTTTATATTAATATAAGTTAATTTATATGATGATTTCGGGCAAATATATTTCAAAATCTTGAAGATTATCCTCTCCGAAGTTCTGGAAGACTTCCTTTGGAAGATCCCTGAAGGAAATTCCAGTCAAAATTTACGAGAACATCAGGATAGTTGATGAAATCAATAATTTGACATTGAAATTTAGGGGCTGTAAATTTTATGATTAATATTTGGGGCCGTAGCTCAGTTGGGAGAGCGCTTGAATGGCATTCAAGAGGTCAGGAGTTCGACCCTCCTCGGCTCCACCATAAAACCCGCACTGCGCGTGCGGGTTTTTTTATTTCAGCAAACGATTACAAATCTCGTATCTCCTTTCCCGTATCCCGCTCTTGGTTAAAATTTCCTTGCCATTTCGCTCTTTCCTGTTTAGTTTAGTATATATTTCCTTCCTGCATCTCTATTGAACTGAATCGCTTCTACTGAACTTGATTCTTTATTCTTTTTATTTTAGACATGGGATTAACAATATATTGTTAATATCAAGCGAAAATAATTACGAATTAGGAATTACGAATGATCGGCAAAACCATATCACACTACAAGATTCTTGAACACATTGGCGGTGGGGGCATGGGTGTGGTGTATAAAGCCGAGGACACCAAACTCAAGCGCCTTTTAAATTTTTTCTTGCCGGGAATAATTTTTTTTTTTATCTTGTTAAATAGGACTAAATAAGTCGCATTTAAAAGAAAAGCATGCTAAAAATCAGCAAAAAAACAGAATATGCCATTATTGCTTTGGTGGATATGACAATGAACGGAAATGAGACTCTCGTGACAGCAAAAGATCTCTCCGATCGCTACCATATCCCCAGGGAGATTCTGGGCAAGGTTCTACAAAGTCTGGCTAAAAGCAATCTGATTGACTCGAAGCAGGGTGTAAAAGGGGGATATCAATTAGTGGTTCCTCTGGATGCAATCAATATTAAAAAAGTTATTGAGAGCGTTGATGGCCCGATTAAACTGATAGACTGTACCTTAGAAGATAAGTCGAATTGCGGTCAGATTGAGTATTGTAATATTAAAAATCCTATGGAGTTCATACAAAATGAATTAGTCCGCTTTTTTGACGGGATTACCCTGCGGGATTTTAAAGATAAGCATGTTGAATTGATGCCCTTGATTGAGATAAAATAGAAGAACGCAAGACGCTAGAGGCAAGACGTGAGACGTGAGACGTCAAGCGTGAGATGTGAAAATGGATATTGTAGAGAGTCGAGAGTGAAGAGTAGAGCGTGCAGAGTAGAGAGTAGAGAAGAGAATGAAAAGAGAAGAGAGAAGAGTGTAAAGCATTGAGCGTGGAGCGTTTTTTGAAGAGAGAATAGAGATAAGAGAACGCATGTGTTTTAGAAATAATAGTGATTAATAAAATTAAATATTAGGAATTCGTGGATAAGAATCTTGGCGAACTCTGCGCCTTCTTTGCGCCGCGCCTGCCGGGGGGCAGGTCTTTGCGTTAAAAAAAGGAAGTACTGGGAAAAAATATGACCGATGAGAAAAAACATTTAGAAAAACTGGCAAACCAGGAATATAAATATGGTTTTGTTACCGATATAGAAACAGATACGATTCCAAAAGGTTTGAATGAAGAAATTATACATACCATTTCCGAAAAAAAGAATGAACCGGAGTTTATGCTGAAGTGGCGTTTAAAGGCTTTCAGTCAATGGCAAAAAATGGAGGAACCTCATTGGCCTAACGTAAAATATAATCGGGTGGATTATCAGGATATCATCTATTATTCAGCGCCAAAGCAAATGAAAAAAGTCGATAGTCTGGATGATGTGGATCCTGAACTTTTACGTACTTACGAAAAATTGGGTATTCCTTTAAATGAGCAAAAAATGATGACCGGTGTCGCTGTTGACGCGGTTTTTGACAGTGTTTCCGTGGCCACCACCTTTAAAGGAAAATTGTCCGAATTAGGAATTATTTTTTCGTCCTTCTCAGAAGCTTTGCAAAATCACCCGGAATTGATCAAAAAATATTTAGGCACTGTCGTTCCCTATACAGATAATTTTTTCTCTGCTTTAAATTCAGCCGTATTCAGTGATGGTTCCTTCGTCTACATCCCAAAAGGCGTCCGCTGTCCAATGGAACTCTCCACCTATTTTCGCATCAATGCTGCCAATACCGGACAATTTGAGAGGACGCTAATCATCGCCGATGAAGGAAGCTCTGTCAGCTATCTGGAGGGCTGCACGGCTCCTATGCGGGACGAAAACCAATTACATGCCGCCGTGGTAGAATTAATCGCTCTGGATAATGCGAAAATAAAATATTCGACGGTTCAAAACTGGTATCCGGGCGATAAGGACGGAAAAGGTGGTATTTATAATTTTGTTACCAAAAGAGGTGCCTGCCGGGGAGTGAATTCCAAGATTTCCTGGACGCAGGTGGAAACCGGTTCAGCTATCACCTGGAAATATCCCAGCGTTCTGCTCCAGGGCGACAATTCAGTCGGTGAATTTTATTCAGTCGCCTTAACAAACAATTATCAACAGGCGGATACGGGTACAAAAATGATTCATCTGGGAAAAAATACAAGCAGTACGATCATTTCAAAAGGAATCTCTGCGGGAAAAAGCCAGAACTCATACCGTGGTTTGGTTAAAATTTCAAAAAAGGCTACAAATGCCCGCAACTATTCTCAATGCGATTCCCTGTTGTTAGGCGATAAATGTGGCGCCCATACCTTTCCCTATATTGAAGTAAATAATACGTCGGCCAAGGTAGAGCATGAGGCGACGACTTCAAAAATTGGAGAAGATCAGATATTCTATTGTAATCAGAGGGGACTCTCAACAGAAGACGCCATCAATCTGATCGTAAATGGCTATTGCAAAGAAGTCTTTCGTGAATTGCCAATGGAATTTGCCGTAGAGGCACAGAATCTGTTGGCAGTTAGTTTGGAAGGAAGTGTTGGATAGTCGTGGAGAGTAGAGTGTTGAGCGTGGAGTGTAAAAGAGAAGAGAGAAAAGAGAAGAGAGAGGAGAGATGAGCGAAGAGGGAAAAGCGCTGAGCGTGGAGCGTTGAGAGAAAATGAAAATCCAGCCCCGACGTTTACGTCGGGGGAAATATGCGCGTATAAATGCGTCGAGAGAAAATATGCAGGTATAAATGTATCGAACAACGAGGATCGGGAAAAATTTTCATAAACCGATTCAATATATAACAGGAGTTTTAATAAATGTTACAAATAAAAAATTTACACGTATCTGTTGCCGGAAATGAAATTCTGAAGGGTATCGATCTTATCATTAATCCGGGTGAAGTCCATGCCATCATGGGACCAAATGGGTCCGGAAAGAGCACATTAGCTCATGTTTTAGCTGGTAAAGAGGGTTATGATGTCACGGAAGGTTCTGTCGTTTATAAAGATAAGGATCTGCTTGATATGGCACCGGAAGAAAGAGCCTGCGAAGGGATATTCCTCGCTTTTCAGTATCCGGTCGAGATTCCCGGTATCTCAAATACATATTTCTTAAAAGCAGGATTAAATGAGAAAAGAAAATACCAGAATCTTCCTGAAATTGACGCTTTCGATTTTTTACAATTGGTTAAAGAGAGGGCAAAATTAGTTGAAATAGATGAGAAATTGCTCAACCGCCCTGTAAATGTAGGCTTTTCAGGAGGTGAGAAAAAACGTAATGAAATATTTCAGATGGCCATCCTGGATCCAACCCTCGCCATCCTGGACGAGACGGACTCAGGGCTTGATATCGATGCCCTGCGCATCGTTGCTAATGGCGTCACAAAATTAAAAAGTCCTGAAAAATCATTCCTTGTGATCACTCATTATCAACGCCTTCTGAATTACATTGTACCGGATTTCGTGCATGTTTTGTATGATGGGCGTATCATCCGTTCCGGTGATAAAGATCTGGCTCTGGAACTTGAGGATAAAGGCTATGATTGGTTAATAAAAGAATCGGAACAGGCTGTCTAATGAAAAAAATTTATGAAAAAGGAAATTCTGACTGGTATTCAGAGGCCTTTAATAATTTTGAGAATGGTCTGAATGGACAACTGAAGACAGAATTTCATCAAATACGTAAACAGGCTATGGAAAATTTTCGCAAGACAGGTTTTCCTACCACAAGGCATGAGGAATGGAAATATACTAATATTTCTTCTCTCCATAAATATGATTTCGAGATTTCAAAACCGGTTACGACTGATGAAGTATCAGGCAAAGATATTGAAAAGTTTACATTTAAAGATATGGAATATCCGCAGTTGGTTTTTATCAATGGCTATTTCCTGCCGGGATTATCCGATCTTGGGAACCTTAAAAACAAAATTGAGGTTATGAGTCTGGATGAGGCAGTAAAAGAAAAGCATCAAGCGCTAACAGATCATTATTCAAAATACGCGGTAACGGAAACTGAAAGTTTTGTTTCACTCAACACGGCTTTTGTACAGGATGGCACTCTGATTAAAATTCCTGATAACCAGGAAATCGAACAGCCCATCCATCTGCTGTATCTGACATTACCGGAGGAAAAGCCCCGGGTTAGTTTTCCAAGAAATCTGATCATTACCGGCCGTTCGAGCCGTGTGGTCTTCATTGAGACCTATGCTGCTTTATCTGCAGGAACTTATTTTACGGATGTGGTCACCGAAATATATGTAGGTGAAAATTCAAGTGTAGACCGGGTAAAAATTCAGAATGAAAACGCTGAGGCATTCCATATTTCAGCCCTTCATGTGCTGCAGGAGCGGGACAGCCGTTTTGTTGATCATAATATAAATCTTGGGGCCGGTTTAAGCAGAAATAACCTTGCCTGTGTATTTAATGATCAGGGCGGATCCTGTATACTCAACGGTCTCTACGCAGGAGACAATGATCAACTTATGGATAACCATACATCCATAGATCATGCTTTACCAAATTGTGAAAGCCGTGAATTGTATAAAGGCATTCTGGATAAAAAATCCAGAGGTGTTTTTAATGGTAAAATATTTGTCCGGCCCGATGCTCAAAAAACCAATGCTATACAAGCCAATAAATGCATATTGATCTCTGATGAAGCGACGATCGACACGAAACCTCAATTGGAGATTTTTGCCGATGATGTTAAGTGTACGCACGGTGCCACCATAGGACAATTAGACGATGATGCCTTTTTTTACATGAGAGCCCGGGGAATAAATAAAGAAAAAGCAAGAAAGTTGTTGATCTATGCTTTTGCAAGTGAAGTTATTGACAAAATTGGGCAGGATGCGATCCGTGAAAAAGTGACTGGTCTTTTTAAGGAAAAACTGGTCAATATTAATATGGATTGATGCGACTTTATGGAAAAATGCGAATTAACACAAAGAGACTCTTTTTGAGGGAGCAGCCCCATGCTACGGTATGCTATTGTAGCCAAAAACTTTGTTATTTTCGCCTGGCGAATCGCCTCGGGAGATCAGCAAAATATTTACAAACTGAGAAGAAATTTTCTCGCAGAGACCCTCCAGCCGGCGGACGCGGCGCAGAGTCGCAGCGATCCATAGATAAATTTTTAATTGGTTAATGTCAATGATGCAAAATTGGATTTAAAATTAAATCTTTATTTTCAAAGATTATAAATAATTATTTCTCTGCGACTCTGCGGCTCTGCGAGAGATTTTAAAAAATATTTGATTGCAACCCTGTGCTGCGCTATTAATAGATCAAGATTAGAATTATTACAGGAGAAATATTACGGATGGATGAGTTGCGGGATCTATATCAGGAAATAATTCTTGATCATAATAAAAATCCAAGAAACTTTCGGGAAATTGATAACGCTGATTATGTGCAGGAAGGATTAAATCCGCTCTGTGGTGATCATTATAAATTGTATTTAGTTTTTGAAGGTGATAGAATTAAAGATATATCGTTTAAAGGGGCAGGTTGTGCCATTTCAAAAGCATCGGCTTCATTAATGAGTTCGCTGTTGATAGGCAAAACCAAAGATGAGGCAGAGCGTCTTTTCCAGCTATTTCATAAAGTTGTTACCGGTGAGATTGATGTGGCTGAACATATGGATGAGCTGGGAAAATTAGCAGCATTTGCCGGCGTCGCTGAGTTTCCTATGCGCGTAAAATGTGCTACGTTGGCATGGCATGCTATGCATTCGGTGCTCATCCGGGAGGGTGGGGCTGCCACCACTAAATAAATGATGATTTATCATTAGAGAAAAATAAATATATCAGTTTAATTTTTTATAATTGTTAAAGGAAAATGATGAGCGATACAAAAGAACTGGAAGAGAAAGTTGTCAATATTATAAAGACTGTCTTTGACCCTGAGATCCCGGTAAACATCTATGAATTGGGATTAATCTATCGGGTTCGCATTGAACCGCCGGATCAGGTGTATATTAAGATGACCTTAACTTCACCACAATGTCCGGCTGCGGAATCATTGCCCTTCGAAGTCGAATCCAAAATAAACGCCATGGAAGAGATTTCATTTGTAAATGTGGAGATCGTCTGGGAACCGCAATGGACCCCGGAAATGATGAGTGAAGCGGCTAAACTTGAATTAGGAATGCTCTAAAATTATTTATGATTGTTTAGAGCGAATACAAGGAAGGGTATAGGGTATAAGGAATTGGTGTTCGGGGGGTGTTGAGGGTGGAGAGTAGAGAGTGGAGGTTTGTTTTGAAGAGAGAAGAGAGATGAGGGAGGAAAGTGTTAAACGTAAAATGAGGGGAGAAAAGTAAAAAGGTATAAGGGAATCCCGGCTGAAGCATTTCTCTCCAGGAAATTGAAGGCACAAGATAAAAAGAAAAAGGATCCTATGATAGAAACGACAGCAGTTAAATCGAAATATAAGACGGACGCCGATATAAGATTTGATCCGTATAAATATCGAGCAGATTTTCCGATACTCAATAAAACAGTGCATGGCAAGCCTCTGGTATATTTTGATAATGCGGCAACGACACAGAAACCAATCCAGGTGATTGATGCCATCAGCGATTACTATAAACATTATAATGCGAATGTACACCGGGCTATTCATAAACTTGGTGAAGAAGCAACACAGGCATTTGAAGATGCACGAAAAAAAATCGCCCGGTTTATATGTGCGTCCTCAGAAAAACAAATTATTTTTACACGGGGAACAACTGAGGCAATTAACCTTGTCGCCTGTGGCTGGGGCAGAAAGTTTATCAGCCAGGGTGATGAAATCATTCTCAGCGAAATGGAGCATCATAGTAATCTGATTCCCTGGCAAATATTGGCAAAAGAAGTGGGAGCATCCCTGAAGTTTATCCCCTTCAAGGAAGACGGAACGATTGATTTTCCTGTTTTTGAAACCCTCTTGAGTAGTCATACAAAATTGATCGCTATTACACATATGTCCAATGTGTTTGGTACCATTAATCCGGTAATCAGAATTATACAAATGGCACATGACAGGGGAATTCCCGTGCTTTTTGATGCGGCACAAAGTGTACCACACCTTCCCGTAAGCGTAGAACATCTGAATTGTGATTTTCTGGCATTTTCCGGACATAAAATGCTGGGACCGACGGGTATTGGCGTACTATATGCTAAAACTCAGATCCTGGAGAATATGAATCCCTATCAGGGTGGTGGAGAGATGATTAATTCCGTTTGGTTGGAAGAAGCTACCTGGAATGAAATACCCCACAAGTTTGAAGCCGGTACTCCGAATATCGCCGGTGCCATTGGTTTGGCAAAAGCAGTCGAATATCTGGAAGATATTGGTATGGTCAATCTGACTTTATATGAGCAGGAATTGACGACCTATGCCCTGGAAAAAATGGCCCGGATACCGGGAATGAAAATATACGGGGCAGCACCCGAACGTGGAGGTGTAATATCATTTAATCTCGGTGACATTCATCCCCATGATCTTTCCCATTTTCTTGATCAGCAGGGTATTGCTGTGCGGGCAGGACATCACTGTGCCCAACCGGTAATGAGAAAACTGAATATTGCCGCAACAACACGGGTCAGTTTTTATTTTTATAATACAAAAGATGAGATTGACTACCTGGTTGATCAGCTGATTAAAGCCAACGAGTTTTTTGCATATTAATTAAAACATCGCCTCATAGGACCTGATGCACGCTGTGAATATTCTTGCTTTATTACACAGGTGAGTGCTAAATTAATCCATTAACCAAAGGAGAAAATGCCTAAAAGAATCGGTCTGGAAGAACGCAAAAAACTGGTCAATATACGCAGAAGATTTAAATCACCGGTAATTGGTGTCACCGGGAATGTAGGAAAAACGACTACGATTGAAATGATCAAAACTGTCCTGGGGAAAAATGGGCCTGTCTTGAAGCATGATCAGGGGCGCGGAAGCTGGGATAATAATCTGAAAACCCTGGGCAATTTATCCAGCGATTATAATTATGCAATTTTTGAATTTGATTTCCACCGCGGACAAAATTTTGCCGAATTGCTGCGATTAATAAAGCCCAATATTGGTCTGGTAACGAACATCGGTGATGCACATCTTTCTTATATTGGAGGAATGGTTGATGTGGCACTGCAGCGCTCCGAAGTAGTAAAATACCTGGCCAGGGACGGAACGGCAATCCTGAATAAGGATGATGAACTTAGTTCTGCCTTAGGAAAGTATCTCACAACAAAAAATATCTTTAAGTTCGGTTTGAGCCAGAACTGTGAATACTTCGCTTGTGGAATTGAACATCTTGGCCCACAGGGGACATCTTTTATATTGAACAATCAATTCCCTGTGAAAATACCGGTATATAGTATTAGTGATGTTTATAATTTTTTAGCGGCAACTGCCGCCCTCGATGCCCTTGAATTTCCCATTGAAAAAATAGTTGAGATATTTCAAAAGGATTATCAATTACCTGCAGGCCGTGGTAGATTGCATAGTTTGGACGGATTTTATGTAATTGATGAAAGCTATGAGGCTACGACTCGTTCTATTGCGAAAGCTTCACGTGCTATGACCGGATTTAAACCTTACACTGATAAACTGGTGTACATCCTCGGTGATATGACCGAATATGGCCCGAATATTGAGGAACATCATCTTAATATGGGTTATTTTTTATCCGCTTTGCCAATTGACTGCCTCATTACAGTGGGAAATTACGCCGAATATATCGGTAAAGGCTTTTCTTTGATTCAGAGCAAGGACAAATTGGTTTATAACTGCAACTCCATAAACCAGATTCTGAAGACATTAGATAAAGTTCTGAAAAATAAAGCAGTGATTACAGTGCAGGGAGTTGGCCAGGTCGCCTTGAGAAGAATTCTGAACTATCTTGGCAAGAAGGCATAATATGCATGAAATGTCTCTTGCTCAGAATATCATAGATATTGTCGATGAGTATATGCAGGAGGAAGAAGGTAAACTACTGGAGGTTGCTGTTGAAGTTGGTGAACTGGTAGCGGTGGTTCCGGATTCGCTTACATTTTGCTATGAGGCTCTGGTTGAGAATACGCGCTATCAGGGGTCAAAAATGTCTATTAAGGTTCTTCCACTGTCGGCAACCTGCACACATTGCTCCCATTCATTTAACATTGAAGATTTTAACTTTATTTGCCCTCATTGCCGGAAAACGGAAGTAAAGATCGATAAAGGGCAGGAATTAAGAATTAGTCACCTGGAGGTAGAATAGATGTCCGTTATAACTGTCGAAAGAAAAATTTTAAAGAAAAATGATGAAATTGCCGCTGAAAACAGACTGATCTTTAAGAATAATAATATTTACACTATAAATCTTCTCAGTTCTCCCGGTTCAGGCAAAACCAGTTTGCTTGAGAAAACACTCGAACGGCTAAACGCATCTATAAAAATTGGGGTGATAGAAGGTGATGTCCAAACCGATAATGATGCCCAGCGTATCGCCCGCTATGATGTCCCGGTTGTACAGATTATAACAAACGGTGGTTGCCACCTGGAAGCAAAATTAGTCCAAAATGCATTAGAAAAATTCGATCTCTCATCGCTTGAACTATTCGTAATAGAAAATGTGGGCAATCTTGTCTGCCCGGCAAATTATGATCTGGGAGAAGCCAAAAAGATTGTCATGGTCAGTACAACCGAAGGGGATGATAAACCTGCAAAATATCCTGCCATGTTTCGTGCTTCCCACGTAATGATCATCAATAAAATTGATCTGCTTGACTATGTGGACTTTGATCTCAAAACTGTACGTAAATATGCCCTTGCGATCAATCCGGATCTGGAAATCCTTGAGCTCTCATGTAAAACCGGGCAGGGGCTCGATAATTGGATAGACTGGTTAAAAAATAATAGTCAAAAAAATTAGACGATCCGACACTATTTTTGCAGAACTAAAAAAGGCTTTTATTTCAATTGAAAAATTAATACCTTTTAAAAATTATGTAGCAAATAACTTTGGAGTAAAAATGTTAAGAAATCAATTAGTGGCTGTTTTATCCTGTCTGATGCTTCTGTCGCTTGTTTCTTTGTCTTCGGCACAAACGGCTAAGGATAATATTTTTGGGGACGTGGAGAAAATGATCGAAGAGGCACGAGAACAAGGTGCTGAATATCTTGCCCCGGAATCTTTCGGGAAAGCGGTAGAGAGTTTTAAAGAGGCTAATGATTATTACAGGAATAACGAAAGTACCAGGGATATCAGAGAAAAACTAACCGAAGCACAACAGTATTGTAACCGGGCAATAGAGGTAGTCAAACTTGGCAAAATTACGCTGAAAGATGCTACCCAGGCACGTTACGATGCCATGAAAGCAAAAGCGGATCAATATGCCTCTGAACTATTCAAAGAAGGCCAGGAATCCTTTACGGATGCAACAGAAGAACTGGAAGACGGGGATATTGAAGGGGCCAGAGATAAGGGCAGTGACGCTGAGAAGTTTTTTCGTCGGGCTGAACTAAAGTCTATAAAAGCAATTATCCTTGGTGACTCACGCAGGTTAGTCGAGGAAGCGAAAGAGAAAGACTGCCCGGAAGTTACGCCCAATACATTTAATTATGCCCAGAATCTTCTAAATGAGGTAGAAGATTTGTTAACAAACAACCGTTATGCAGCCGATGAGGCAACTGTCAAAGCAAAAGAATGTGAATATCAGGCGATGCATGCCATGTATCTGACAACCGAAATAAAATCTTTACGGGAAGATGAAAAAAATTGGGAAAAATTACTTCTCGAAGCAGAAGATATCCTCACCGGATATGCCGGACAGTTTAACGAAACCCCACGATATGACCATGGTATAAACGATGCCATTAATCTGATTCAAACTAAGATTACAGAAATGCAGACTGAAAATGATGAGCTCAAGGCGAAAATAGCAAATTTACAGGAAAAGTATGAGGTCGTCAGGGAAGAAGCCGTCCTGTCTTCAACCGAATTGGCAAAAAAGCAGGAGCGTGAAGAAAAAATCGCAAAAATAAAGGCAATGTTTAATCCTAATGAAGCAAAGGTCGTGTTCGATGGTGATAACCTGGTACTTCACGTCTACGGAATCAATTTCCCATCGGGACGGGCGATCATACAACCGGAGTATTTTTCTCTCCTCACAAAAGTACAGGCATCCATAAAAATCTTCCCGGATCGACATATTCTGATAGAAGGACATACCGACAGTCAGGGTAATGCCTCGACAAACAAAAGGTTGTCTGAAGAACGTGCTTCAGCCGTCCGGGAGTATATTGTTGCTAATATGAGTATGAATCGGGAGCAAATTACTTCAGTCGGGTATGGATCGTCCCAGCCGATTGCATCGAACAAGACGGCAGAAGGACGTGCTCAAAACAGACGAATAGATGTTGTCGTTAATTTGAGTGATTAAGGATAAACTATGTGTATAGCTGTACCAATGAAAGTAATATCCCGAAACGATAGCATCGGTATTGCTGAAATGTCGGGGGTAAAAAAAGAGCTGAGTTTCATGATGCTTCCGGAGGCCAAGGTTGGCGATTATGTTATTGTTCATGCCGGCTTTGCCATTCAAATATTAAATGAAGAAGAAGCGCAAAAGTCACTTGAATTATTCAGGCAGATGGCCGACCTCAGCAATGAAAACTGACTTCATTGATGTCTTTAAAGAACCGATTACAAATAAAAGTCTCCGGGATTGTACAGGGTATAGGATTTCGTCCATATATCTACAGACTGGCAAACCGTCTGCAACTGGACGGATTTGTAAATAATAATTCCAACGGTGTGTTGATCGAAATTGAGGGAAACCTTGAATCAACACGCCTGTTTCTGCAAGCACTTTCATATCAACCGCCTCCCCTGGCTCAGATTACAGAACTCCAATATCAGCAGATACCCCTCAACAATGATTCCGGATTTAAGATACACGATAGCCGGGTTTCTGAGCAAAGAACCACATTAATTTCACCGGACATTGCTACCTGTGTCGATTGTCTGAACGAAATGAACGATCCCGCTGACAGGCGCTATCAGTATCCATTCATCAACTGTACAAACTGTGGCCCGCGCTATACTATCATATCTGACATACCCTACGATCGGCCTAAAACATCAATGTCTGGTTTTACTATGTGTGCTGAATGTCAGTCTGAATACGATAATCCGGACGACAGACGGTTTCATGCACAGCCAAATGCCTGTCCCGTCTGTGGTCCGACACTTCGATATTTTAACAGGGATCAAACCGAGAGCAGCAGCAAACCGATAATGGCAACTATTTCAGATTTGAAAGCGGGACAGATCGTTGCCATTAAGGGCATTGGAGGATTTCATCTGGCTGTGGATGCCACTAATAATGATGCCGTCAGGTCATTACGCGAGAGAAAAAAACGCTTTGAAAAACCACTGGCCCTGATGGTAAAAGATGAAAATATCGCCCGAAAATACGCTCATGTAAGTAATGAGGAAATGATCCTGCTGAAGAGTTTGCAACGACCCATCGTTCTGTGCAAAAAGAAGCGGAGGGTAGCATTATCTTCTGCCATTTCACCAGATAATGAATTTTTTGGACTCATTCTCCCTTATGCACCCCTCCATAAATTATTATTTGAGAGTGGAAAACTGGATGTGCTGGTCATGACCAGTGCAAATATTTCTGAAGAACCGATATGTTTTGAAAATGATGAGTGCATAAGCCGCATGAATCATATCGCAGACGGTTATCTGATGCATGACCGTGAAATTTATATACGCTGTGATGATTCCGTTCTGCAATTTGATGGAAAAGACGAAGTGTTTATACGCAGATCCAGAGGCTATTCGCCGAGACCGATTGTCTTGAAAGCACGTGGTGTTTCTGTACTGGCTGTGGGCGGACAACTAAAAAACACAATCTGTTTAACGCGTGATAATTTTGCTTTTATGAGTCAGCATATCGGTGATCTGGAAAATTTACAGACCTTGCAGGCTTTTGAAAAGACGATTCAGCATATTCAAAATCTTTTTGAAATAGAACCGGAACTTATCGTGCATGATCTTCATCCGGAATACCTGTCCACAAAATGGGCACAGGATACCTCCCACATTCCCACTGCTCCTGTTCAACATCACTATGCCCATATTCTGAGTGTCATGGCTGAAAATGGGCTTGAAGAAGAGGTCCTTGGCTTTTCTCTTGACGGGACAGGATATGGTGAAGATGGTGCCATTTGGGGGGGTGAAGTTCTTTTATGTAATCCTTCAACATACGAACGGCTTGCCTTTTTTGACTATGTCCCGATGCCCGGAGGGGAAAGGGCGATCAAAGAACCCTGGCGGATGGCCGTTGCTTATCTGGACCAGTATCTGAACGATGATGGTTCCCTCGCTTCCGGTTTTTTTCCGGGAAGAGTTTCTCAACTTCCCATCTTAAAAAAAATGATTGAGAAGGAACTGAATACTCCACACACATCCAGTTGTGGCCGGTTGTTTGACGCTGTCGCGGCATTACTCGGTTTACGGGAGGTGGTGGCCTATGAGGGCCAGGCGGCAATTATGCTCGAAGCTGCTGCGCACAAAAATAATCACAGAGTCCCGTCTCTTGCCCCATTTGAGATCACGAAAAAAAATGACATGAGAGTGATTGTTCCAGGTGAAACCATCAAAGATATCATTAAATTTAAAAGACAGGGTAGAGATACATCAGAGATTAGCATGGCATTTCACACTGCATTGATCGATATCTTTGTGCATCTGGCTGTACTCTTAAGGGATGAGAGAGGAGTTAAAAAGATCGCCCTCAGCGGCGGATGTTTCCAGAACCTGTTGTTACGTTCCGGGTTATCCCGGAATCTCAAAGAAAAAGGATTCGATGTTTATACAAATATTGAAGTTCCCCCAAATGATGGCGGCCTGGCTCTGGGACAGGCTTACTGGGGAATACTGAATAATAGACGCAATAGGTGAGACGTGAGATGCGAGAATGGAATTAGGAATTAGGAATTTGGAATTGGGAATTTGGAATTGAGTGCTGAGTACCAGGTTTTACTTTCCGGGGAGAAAATATTTAGTCTGATCTATTCATAACGCGGCCCTCGGCTGCAATCAAATATTTAAAAATATCTCTCGCAGCGGCCCTCCAGCCGGCGGGCGCGGCGCAACGACCCTCCAACCGACGGGCGCGGCGCAGAGAAAAAATATTTTAAAATTTTAAAAAAAGATTTTATTTTAAGCCAAATTACACAACATTGACATAAATCATTATAATAATAAACCTCTGCGACTCTGCGACTCTGCGAGAAAAATCTTTGCTAAGAAAACAAAGTTTTCGGCAGCAATAGCATAGCGCAGCCCAAGGCTGCAATCAAAGAAAAGAATTTGTCTAAAAATTACACGAATTAAAAAAGATATTATAAAAAATTATTTTTCTGCGCCTCTGCCTGCCTCCGCTCATATTTGGCGGGTGGAGTCTTAGAGGTTGAGAATTATTCAATATAGGATCTATGATTTTTAATCGGGTTCAATTACACATTAAATAAGGGGAGATATAAATAGTGAAGTATCTGGAGGAATTCCGGAATCCACGATTTGCCCGGGCATTAGCGGACCAAATAAAAAAGAGAGCGGAATTACTTCCCGAAACTAAATTAATGGAAGTATGTGGTTCCCATACTATGGCTATTGCGCGCTATGGGATCCGGCAGATGTTGCCGGAAAACGTAAAATTGATTTCCGGCCCGGGGTGCCCCGTATGCGTAACGGCTAATAATTATCTGGATAAGGCCATTGCCATTAGCCGGCTGCCTGATGTCATCATCGTCACATTTGGTGATATGATGCGTGTTCCCGGATCAACCACCTCGTTGGAAAAGGAACGATCCAATGGTGGCGATATACGTGTGGTTTATTCCACTGTGGATGCCGTAAATCTTGCCCGGAACAATCCTGATAAGGAAGTTGTTTTCCTAGGTGTAGGATTTGAAACCACTTCTCCAACTATTGCTGCTTCAATTATACAGGCTGAAAATTCCGCCCTGGATAACTATTCGGTACTTTGTGCCCACAAGACAATGCCCAAACCGATGGAAGCGATTGCCGGGGGAGCTCGAGTGGATTTACAGGGATTTATATGTCCGGCGCATGTGAGTACGATCATTGGTGCGGGACCCTACACCTTTCTGGCTGAAAAGTATGGTAAGGCTTGTGTAATCGCCGGATTTGAACCCCTGGATGTACTTGAATCCATAAAGATGCTTCTCGATCAAATTATTTCTAAATCGCCTGCGGTTGAAATTCAGTATTCCAGAGTTACCAGGGAGGAAGGTAATCCTGCGGCCCTGAAAATCATGTCCGATGTATTTGAAGTTTGTGATGCCGATTGGCGGGGGATTGGAACCATACCGGGCAGTGGTCTGAAAATCAGAGATAAATTAAAACACTTTGATGCAGATGTTAAATTTCAAATAGAAGTGGAGCCTACTCAGGAAGCAAGTGGATGTATTTGCGGTGAGATTATGCAGGGGGTAGCACTTCCCGGGGAATGTGCTCTGTTTGGAACCGTATGTACCCCGGAAGATCCTGTAGGTGCCTGTATGGTGTCTTCTGAAGGTAGTTGTGCGGCTGCCTATAAATATAAGCAGTATACCTGAATCAATACCAAAATTTAATACTGACTGTTGATTATATGTTACTTACTAACATTTCTCACTTCAAATAAAGGCTATAAATCTATAATAAATAACTAATTAAATAGCATGAATGCCCAATGTTTTGTAAATTTGGGTTGTGAGTCAAAAATCCAAAACAAAGGGCAAA
>SDBT01004105.1_pt1 | contig 24837 bp, 22 predicted proteins | sample 2277101 | NCBI WGS metagenome assembly SDBT01 (sample SAMN10404973, study PRJNA504765) | marine sediment metagenome | isolation source: marine sediment core GS10_PC15, 103 cmbsf | place: Arctic Ocean: Southern Knipovich Ridge | collected 2010 | reverse complement strand
CCTTATCGTCATCGGTATTTTGGCAATTTTAGCAACAACAGTTGTTTTGGTTTTGAATCCTGCCCAACTTCTTGCCCAAGCCAGAGACACCCAAAGAATTTCCGACTTGAGCACGCTGAAAAGCGCGGTAGCGGTCTATCTTTCTACGGCTACTGATCCAGCATTAACTGCCGGTCCTTACAGTACCGCAAACACGACTTGCGGTTTTGGAGCTGCGGCTTGTACTATTACTACTTCAACCGTTGTTACTGGAAGCGGATGGGTAGCTATTGATTTAACAGCAAGTTCCGGGGGTTCTCCAATTGCCGTGCTTCCCATTGACCCGACAAACACCGCAACTTATCAGTATGCGTATAAAGCTGATAACACCAATAAGACATTTGAATTAAACGCTCGCCTTGAAAGTACAAAATATAAGGTTCGAATGACTGCTGACGGAGGAGACGACAGCACCTGCTCGTCATATGTGGAAGAAACCTGTTATTACGAAGTCGGTACCGACCCAGCATTAGATCTTTAAAGATATTATTTAAATGTTTTACGTTTCTTTGGGAATAGTTCTCTTTGTTTTTGTTGCGTCCTTATTTTTTCGAGGACGTTTTTTTTGGTTTAAATTTATCCGGCTTTCTTTTCGTTTTTCACTCTTAGTAGTTTTTATTTTTCTTTTGGTATTATCGCTGGCGCAGTTTTTTGAATGGAGACAAAATGATTTTTCCAAATATCTTCTTCCTCCATACCAATCCATAAATTACTTTATTTTTTATTGTTTCAGCAGATTCTTTCTTTCTTATATTATTTCTGCGGCTGGAGCTTTTTCTTTTTTGTACGCAGTGAAATTTTTAAATAAAAAATATGAAGAAAAGTTTTTTTATCCGGAAGAGCTTTACTTCGGAGCATTGAGCATATTTTTATCAAGTTTTCCGGGTTTTATTTTTTACGCTGTATTTCTGATAGCGGTTTACCTTATTGCCCACCTTTATTCGTCGCTTTTTGCCGGCCGTTTCTCCGAGCGCCTTTCCCTTTATTATCTGTGGCTACCAATAGCCTTATTTGCTATAATTGTTAATAATTACATAGTTCAAAATTTGCCGATATGGAGTATATTAAAGATATAATTTTAGAATTTTTAATTTTATGCTTGTTATTCCAAATCAAAAACTTAAAGAATTACTTATCCAGGAAGGACTCATTTCCGGAGAAGAGTTTGATAAACTTTTGGACGAATCCAAAAGAATGGGACAAAACGTCGTTGATTTTTTGATTTCCCGGGGGTTTATCAACTCCGAATACTTTTACAATTTTGCGTCAAAGTATTTTGGCGTTGAACTGGCTAATTTAGCGAGTAAAAAAATAGACGAGAATATTTTGCGTCAATTGGCGGAAGATTATGCCCGCCAGAAAAGGGTTATTGTTTTTACTAAGGAGCTGGATGGCACACTTAATGCGGCGATGGAAGATCCTAATGATTTAGAGACGATAGAATTTTTAAAAAAGAACCTTAAAGCGAATATTAAGCCGTTTTTGGCGACACCCGAAGACTTAAACAGGGGATTTGCCCTTTACGGCAGACAGTTTACCCAAGATTTTAAAAAGATCATTGAAGAAAACATTCAGGCAAGTTTAAGTCGGAAAACTAAAAACATCAAAGAAGCCGCCAAGGACATGCCGATAGTTTCTATTGTAGATACTATTTTATCATACGCCATTTCTCTGCGTGCTTCTGATATTCACATAGAAATTTTGGAGGACTTAATTTTAATCAGATACAGAGTAGACGGCATACTCCATGAAATCATTCGTATTCCTAAAGACGTTCATCCGGCAATAGTCGCTCGCGTAAAACTTTTAAGCAGTTTAAAAATAGACGAACACAGGAAGCCTCAAGACGGTCGGTTTCGTTATAAAGTCGGTCCTGATCTTATAGATGTCCGTGTTTCCATTATCCCTATTTTTTACGGGGAAAAAGTAGAAATGCGTTTGCTTCCTTCAACCCAAAAGCCGCTTTCTTTAACGGAGCTTGGTTTTTTGGATGATGTGAGAAAAATTATTGAGGAAAATATTAAAAAAAGCTATGGAATGGTGCTTATTTGCGGACCGACCGGATGCGGTAAAACAACTACCCTTTATTCCATTTTGAATATTTTAAACAAGTCTGAAGTTAATATTGTTACTATTGAAGACCCGATAGAATATGATATGAAGTATATCAATCAAACCCAGATTAATCAGATTGCGGGTATAACCTTTGCGACTGGCTTGCGTTCAATTCTCCGTCAAGACCCGAATATCATAATGGTAGGTGAAATTAGGGATGAAGAAACGGCGGAAATTGCCGTACATTCGGCGTTAACCGGCCATTTATTACTTTCAAGCTTGCACACCAATGATGCAGCAACCGTTATGCCTCGGCTTATTGATATGAAAATAGAGCCGTTTTTGGTCGCTGCGGTTTTAAACGTTATTGCGGCCCAGAGATTAGTAAGAAAAATTTGTATTGATTGCATTGAATCTTTTATCCCAGATCCGGCAGTAGTCCAGTCGCTTGAAAAAGAACTAAAAAATATAAATCCGGATTCCAAAATCAAAATTCCCAAATTTTTATACAAGGGTAAGGGGTGTCCTTCTTGCGGCGGCACTGGTTACAAAGACCGAATCGGAATTTTTGAAGTATTAGAGATAGACGACGAAATAAGAAAAGTAATAGTAAGCACGGAATTTTCTTTGGATTCTTTGAACATGCTGGCCCGAAAAAAGGGAATGACAACTATGTTTGAAGACGGTTTATATAAAGTCGTAACTGGAGTAACGACAATAGAAGAGGTATTGAGAGTTATACGCGAATAATATGAAATTTCATTACGTTGCATCACAACCAAATGGGAAAATAATAGAAGGGGACTTTGACGGTCAAGGGCCGGCAGAGGTTTTAGAGTATTTAGCTTCAAAAGGCCTGCGGCCGGTTTCTTTAAAAACAATAAAAGGAATTGAGTCGATTGAGCGCGGTTTTTTGGGAAGCGGAATTAACATCGCCGACAAAATATTTTTGACTAAATATTTAGCCTTAATGTTGAAGGTTGGAACCGACTTATTCAAGGCAATAGATATTTTAATGTCTGATTTAGATAAACCAGCTATGAAATCTTTACTTGCGGAAGTTAGGGGAACATTGGAAAAAGGACAGCCGTTTTATACTACTTTCTTAAAGTATCCCAAATATTTTTCTTCGGTTTTCGTCAATTTAATAAAGGCTGGCGAGAGTTCTGGGAATCTGGAAATGGTTTTTAATGATTTAAGCAGTTCCCTGCAGCGCGACCAGGAACTAAACCGTAATATAAAATCAGCATTGACTTATCCGGTAATTTTACTTGTTGGCTCAGCCGGCATTTTGATTTTATTGGTCACTTTTGCCTTGCCGAAAATCGCATCCATATTTGCCGGTAGTGTTACTCAGATTCCCATATTTTCCCGGGTTGTTTTTGCTGTTGGCCTCTTTTTAAACAAATTTATCTGGCTTTTTCTGATACTTTTAGTCATTTTAGTTGTTGTTGGATGGTATTTCTTTTTTAAAACTGTTTCCGGTAAAAAAATAATTGAAAGATTTATGTTTAAAATCCCGGTTGTGAATAAAATATTAAAACATATTGCCTTACAGCGTTTTGCCACAACCCTTTCTTCTTTAATTAGATCGGGTCTGCCTATTTTAGATTCTTTAGAAATTACCGCCGACGCCGTTGGTTCACAGGAATTAAAAGCCAGTTTGATGAGAATCTCTCGCGAAGGAATAGCAAAGGGATTGACCATTGGCGACGCTTTTCGCAGAGAACAGGCGTTCCCGCGCGTAGTTGCCAATCTTATTGCCATCTCCGAAAAAGCCGGTCACACCGAAGATGTTTTAGAAACGTTAGCTAAGTTTTACGAAGTTGAAATAGAGTCCTCAATTAAAACTCTTGTTCGTTTTTTGGAACCGGTCCTGCTTTTAGGTATAGGGGTTATTATCGCCGTCATTGCGCTGGCGATTTTGGTTCCAATTTATCAGTTAGTCGGACAGTTCTAGGGATATCGTTATGATTAAGAAACTAAACACTGATTCTGGTTTTACTCTTATAGAGCTCATAATCACCATCAGCATTACTGCTATTCTGGCTTCAGTAGGATTTGTTAATCTCATTGGTTATTTTCAAAGAAAAAACCTTGACCTTACTGGTCAAGAAGTTGCCGCTGTTTTGAGAAGTGCCCAGAGTTACTCAACTTCTCAAGAAGATGGAAAACAATGGGGGATTCATTTTGAAAATACTACAAGTAGCGATGAAGTAGATTTTTACGAATTATTTTCCGGCGCCAGCTATTCAACTTCAACAGTTGCTCAAAAAGTTCCCTTACAAAGCGGAATTAATTTTTCCAATCCGCCAATAGGGCAAAGTATTAATGTTTTTTTTGCTCCAACTACCGGCTTGTCAACAAGTACAGTTATTTCAATAATCGGTTCTGTCGGTGGAGTTGTAAAAGACGTAATTATTAAAAACAATGGGGGGGTTGTAGATAATTTAGAAGAGGAACTCGTTGGATACTGGCATTTTGATGAAGGAACCGGCCACGCTACCACGACCGACGCTTCTGGATATGGAAATACCGGAACGCTTACAAACGAACCCACATGGGCAAGCGGTTCGAGTTGCAAGTCAGGAGAATGTATAAGTTTTGACGGGGAAAATGATTATGTGGATATATCTACAAGCGCAGATTTTACTTTTGGAACAGGAGATTTTGCAATCACTACATGGATAAAGACAGATGCTGCCCCCACAGCCTGCTGGAGGGCAGTTGTTTCAATAGGAGATGGTCACACTACAGACGATGCTATTACTATATATGCTCCTGGCACAGGTTCAGTACCCACAGGTTCTGTTTCTGTAATCTTAAATAGAGTAAATCCCACAATGAATTCTGATACATTAGTTGATGATGGAAATTGGCATCATATAACTGTAATAAGAAATAGCACTGGTGCATATTTATATATAGATGGAAAAGAAGAGGATACAGCAGGTACTTCAATTGATGTTACTAGTAGTATGCCTGTTTATATAGGAACAACGCCGAACTGCGGTACTTTTTTCAGCGGCGTAATCGATGAAGTTCGCATATACAATCGCGCGCTTTCCGCCACTGAAGTTTTGCGATTATATAACGATTTTAAGTAAAACTACTTCATTAGTTATTTTTAATAGATTATAATTAAATGGTGTTTAAAGAAATAAACCCCAAACGCTATAAACTAAACGCTTGTTCTGGCCAGTCTCTTATCGAGGTTATAGTTGCCATTGGGATAGCGGCAATTTTGCTTGGCGCGGGAGTGGCAGCCTTAGCTCCAATTATAAGAAGCAATTTAGAAACAAGGACGGTGCAGTTTGCGGATTCTCTGACACAGAATTATGTAGATAAGTTGAAAAATCTTTCCGAGTCAAATTGGAACTCTTTATACGGCCTTTCAAAAGGAAGCGGAAATAATTATATGTTGGTGGCGTCAGGAACACAGACGTTGATTGTTCAAGGAGAAGAGGCGTCTCCGGATAATGATGTAACTTACGGTCTTGTTGGACATTGGAAATTTGACGAGACAGCCGGAACCCAGGCGTACGATTTTTCAGGGAATGGAAATGGAGGGACTTTAGTAAATAGTCCGACAAGGACAGCGTCTTCAAGTTGCGCGGTGGGGAATTGTTTGAGTTTTAATGGAACTAATAACCATATCAATATCCCAGATAGCGATAATTGGTATTTTGGAACTAATAGTTTTGCAATAAGTTTTTGGGTTTATAGAACTGGTATAAACGCATGGGCTGGACCATTAGGACAAAACAACAATGGCACAGGTTGGGGTTTTCATTTAGGCTCAGGCGGGACGCAGCTTGTTTTTGTATCAAATGCTTCTGGATCTTGGGCTGGTGATTTATTTGACTCAACCACTTTAACTGCTGATACCTGGATTCATATAGTTGTTGCAAGGGATGGAAATACACTAAGGTTATTTAGGAATTGTCAAGAAGTTGATAGTCAGGATGCAACTGGATATAATTATCCAAATACAGCCTTTCAACTTTTAATAGGAAGATTCGCTTCTACTATAGACGATTATTATTTTCCTGGCAGAATTGACGATGTCCGCGTATACAACCGCGCGCTTTCGGTTTCTGAAGTAAAACAACTTTACAATAATAGGATATATGCACGCAGTTTTACGATTGAAAATACCAGTCGCGATTCTTGCGGAGTAGGGGATATTACAACCGAGGCAACCAGTACTTGTGCAAGCGGGCCGGCAACATCCGGAGTCGCCGATGACCCGTCAACTCAGAAAATCACGGTTAATGCCAGTTGGTCTGGAGGAGGGTCGGCCGGCAGTGCAATAAGCAAAATTTTGTATATTGCCAGAACTGCGAGCACTATTTTTAGACAGACCGATTGGTCCGGCGGTTCAGGACAAGAGGGTCCGATTACAAGTATTAATAATCAATTCGCCACGTCCACAGACGTTAATTATTCACAAAGCGGTTCAATAACTATTTTCGGGTATTAAACAGAAATTTTGGTAAAATCATGAAAAAAAACCAAAAATATTTAAAAATTTATTGCGTTTATTTTTTGGTTTTATTTTTAGCAATCGGAGCTTTTATATACATTAATTATGTTTTTGCTTCAGGTCCTTCTTCTGAGTGTACTGGAGGAATAATCACTTATTCCGGGGGAAAAACGATACATACTTTTACTAGTAGCGGGATATTTACTTGTACGAGTTCTGGGGATGTTGAGGCTTTGGTTGTGGGCGGCGGTGGTGGTGGTGGTGGAACTATCGGGGGAGGTGGAGGTGCTGGTGGATTGTTATATAACAGTTCATTTTCAGTTACAACACAAGCTTATGATGTAATTGTTGGTGAGGGTGGAATTGGTGCTTTAGGTTATAATAGTGCTGGTCAAACTGGTGGCAATGGTGATAATTCTGTTTTTTCCTCTTTAACTGCAATAGGTGGCGGTGGTGGCGCTGGATGGTTAGGTTATCCTTCAACTTCTGGAGGTTCTGGAGGTGGTGGTAGTGCAGGTGGAGCTGGTTCTGCTGGAACTGCTGGACAAGGATATGCAGGTGGAAATTATCAACTTGATCATGGAGGAGGTGGTGGGGGAGCTAGTGAAGTCGGCGGTTCAGGAACTGGTGCTTCTGATTCCATAGGTGGTGACGGATTACAGTATGATATAAGTGGAACAAATACTTATTACGCCGGTGGTGGTGGAGGAGGAGTTAGAGATACTACTGGTTATGAGGGAGGTGCTGGAGGTTTAGGTGGAGGTGGCCAAGGTGAAGATACCAGTACAAAAAATCCCGATGCGGATGGAATTAATGGTACGGGTGGTGGTGGGGGTGGTGCCGGTTATAATGGTGCCAATCCTACTGTAAGAATTGGGGGAAATGGTGGTTCTGGTATTGTTATTATTAGTTATTCCACGCCCCCCGGGACTATTGATTCGACTTACAAATATGCTTGGGGGGAAAAAATTGGATGGATAAGTTTTAATGTTACCGACGGAAATGTGGAAGTTACCGACAGCGCTTTAACCGGTTACGCCTGGAGCGAAAAACTTGGCTGGATTTCTTTAAATTGCTCCAATACCAGTTCTTGCGGAACTATTAATTATAGTGTTATTAACGATGGGGCTGGAAATTTATCCGGCTATGCTTGGGGAGAAAAAACCGGCTGGATAAGTTTTGACCCGACCTACAGCCAGATCATAATTAGTCCGTCAACCGGCGAATTTTCCGGCTACGCTTGGGGAGAAAAAACCGGCTGGATAAGTTTTAATTGTTCCAATACGGGTTCTTGCGGAACGGTAAACTATAACGTTAAAAGCGATTGGGGAGGAAGTTCCGAGACGGCTAGTTTAATTTCAAGCGTTTTTGATACTGGAGTGGCGAGCGGAACGGCAATAAACACGATTTTATGGCAGGGGGATAAACCGGCGGGCACTGTGGTCAAATTTCAAATATCTTCTTCAAATAACTCAGAGGGACCATGGTCTTATTTTGGACCAGACGGCTCGGATACAACCTATTATTCGCCTAGCAACATGGATATCCCTGTTCAAATTAATCTTCAATACCATAATAATCATCGCTATTTCAGATATAAAGTTTTTTTGGAAACCAACATTGCTCATACGCAAAGTCCGAGAATTGATGATATAATTATTAATTGGTCGGAATAATAAAAAGTTAAAATCAAAATGAAAAAATTAAACAAAATATTCATAATACTGGCAGTGGTTTTAATAGTGGTTTTGATAGTTATTATTTATTGGCAAAAATTCGGTTTTGAAAAATCATATTCGGCTGTTTATCTTTCTGATGGCAGTATTTATTTCGGGAAGATAAGCAGTTTTCCTAAATTTTATTTAACGGATGTCTGGTTTATACGCGGAATTAGCGGGGAGGACAATAATCTTGATATAGCCAGATTTGACGGCGCTTTTTGGGAACCTGAGGATAAAATTTACATTAATCCAGAACAGATAATATGGAAGGTAAAACTAGGAAAAGACAGCGAAATCCTTAATCGTTTTAAGGATTTCTATCAACAAAATAAATGAGCGACAACCTTCAAAAGAATAAAATAAACGCCAGTATTACTTTGCCCGTTGTAATTCTCATAGGTGGTCTTGTTATGGAAATTTCTATAGCGGGTGCGTTTTTTGCTTATTTTTTAAGCCAAAGCGGTTTTGGGCTAAAACTGTCGACCGAGGCCTTTGCGGCTGCGCAGTCGGGAATTGAAGATGCTAAGCTGAAAATTATCAGGGATAAAAATTTTACAGCTAGTCCTAATCCTTATACTTTAATAGTAGGCAATCGTTCTGCCGAGATAACGGTTTGTAAAAATCTTAGAACGGTTTCAAGCGCTTGCGATACGGCGATGTCCGGGAAATACGAAATTACCTCTTTGGGAAGCGCTTTAACAAAACGTCGAGAGCTTAGAGCTATATTATATGTAGATAATACGACTGGTGAAGTCCAGCTGGAATCTTTAGACGAAATAGCATTGTGATAAAATAATAAAATGGAAATACTCTCATTTTTGAAAAATTCTAAAATAAAAAAGATTTTAAGTATCTTAAGTCCTAAGCCGTCCATAGGCGGATTAGGAATAAACGATTCGGCTTTAAAATTTGTTTTGGCTGAAGACAGCAAGATTTCAAAGGCGGCAGTTGATTTACCGCCGGGAATATTAGAAGGGGGGAAAGTTAAGGACTTAAACGCTTTCAAATCGGCTCTTTCAAATCTTCATTCAAAAATAATTCCCAATACTAAAAAAAAGATTTACATAGTTCTTAATGTTCCTGACATTAATGTTTACACTCAGGTTTTTAACCTTCCGCCTGCAGCCGAGAATAATATAGAAGAAGCAGTGCGATTAAATCTCCAAATGATTTCCCCAAGTGATTTTTCCAGTGTTTACTCTGATTGGCAGAGAGTGGATAAAGCGAAAGCGGACAGTCGTCAAATAGAAGTTTTGGGGGCTTTTATTCAAAAACAGATTATTAATGATTTAGCCACTGCGCTTAAAGAAACAAATTTTGTAGTTGTAGCCATAGAATTTTACAGTTTGGCAATTTCAAGAGTGGTTTCGGCAATGAACGAAACCAGTAATTTTTGTTTGTTAATGCGCCTTGATGCCAGTGGCATCAGTTTTAGCATTATTAGAAAAGGAAATCTTTATTTTCAACGTTTTATTTCTTGGCCCATACAAGAGGAAAAACAAATTACCTTTAATATACTTAAAGATTTGATAGTTCGGGAAGTTCAAAAGGTGTTGAATTTTTCATCAAAGCAGTGGCCGGATAAGATAGAAAAAATACTTTTTGTCAGTTCTTCATTGGAGGATAAAATAGCGCAAATCATTACCGAAAATTTCCCTCTGGCTGTTCAAAAATTATCTTTATCCTCTGAGTTGAAAGACCCATTTGGCTTGTGGTCTTTTTCCAGTGAAGAACTGAAGTCGCTGGATTCAAATTTACTGGGAGCTTTTTCTTCTTCTTTGCGCGGACTGATAGGCCGTTCCAGAGATATTATTATTAGTTTAGCAAGCACTGGTACCGAAGAAGAATTTCGTCAGAATCAAATTATTTATTTCGTCAAAATGTGGCGCAATATCATTATGACTTCTTTTGGGTTTGTTGCGGTGGTTTTTATTGTTATGGACATTTTTATGGCCAGTATGATTAGTTCTCTAAATAGCCGTTTGACTAACCTTGTTAATTTGCCGGAAACGGGCGAAATTAACGATCTTCAGACAAAAGCCGTAGAATTTAATTCAAAGATTGCCGTGGCTTTTCAGGCCAAACAAGAAAGTTTGAAATGGTCGCAGTTTTTGGAAGAAATAAAAAATATTGCCGGCAACGACATTATTATAAACAGAATTTTTGTCCAATCTCCAACAGGGGTGATTTTATTTAATGGAGAAGCGGCGAATGAAAGCCTTATTTTAAGTTTTAAAGAAAATTTAGTAAAGAATGATTATTTTAAAGAAGTTGATTTGCCTTTGTCCAGTGTTAATTCTTTGGGCGGCGGTCTTCTTGATTTTAGCGTCAATTTTAAAATAGACGATTCCTTAATCAGCCCTCAATGATAAATATAATAAAGATATTTCTAGTTATCGTTATTCTTGGCGGAGCCGTACTGTATTTTTTCAGCAATCCACCGTCGTTTTTCCGGTCCTCGCCAAATAAGGGTAATTCCGTTTTTAAAAATTTTTTCTCTCCGTCTCAGACCCCGACATCTTTACCGTCCAAGACGATTCAACCGTCTTCACCGCCTTCTTATGGCAATTATTCCATTTCATCGCCCGTGCCGACAATTCCTGACAGCCAGATTCCCGCCGGATTTGTCCGCGAAGATTTATCTCCTTATTTTAAAAAAATAAAAGCTTCTTCGGTGAGTGTTTATTCAAATTCTAAAGGGGATTATTCAGTGACCCTTAGAATTAATTATTCAGTTAAGGATGAAGCGGTGGATATAACCGGTTGGAAAATAAAAAGCAACAAAGGAGAAATATTTATACCTCAGGCGGTGAATGTTTACGAGCCGAACGGATTAAACAATGAAAGCGATATTGTTCTTTCGGGAAATGGATACGTTAATATTTACAAGGGCAAAAGTCCGATTAATAGAAATTTCCGGCTTAATAGATGTACAGGTTATCTTCAAAAAACCTATAATTTTAGCCCACCCCTTTCATTAAACTGCCCGCGTGTAGACAGGGGAGAAATAATTAACCTTTCCGGCCAATGCCAATCTTATATTATGTCATTAAGTTCCTGTGCTTTGCCCAACCTTAATTTTTACAACTCTTTACCTGGGACAGACCAAGGAAATGAATGCCGAGCGTTTTTATCGGGAATAACCCCTAACTCTTGTTTTCAAAAACATCAAGGCGATGCCGATTTTCTTTCAAGCGAATGGAGATTATGGATGGATTTTAATAATAATGTTTTTGACAGGCAGCACGATAGAATTTTGATTTTTGACAACAGCGGGCTTTTAGTAAGCCAATATATTTATTAAATAAGTTTTTTGAATCTTTTGAGTCTTTTTAGGGCGGAAGCGGGAGGATTCGAACCTCCGATGCCGTTTCCGGCATACCGCATTTCGAGTGCGGCCCATTCGACCACTCTGGCACGCTTCCAATGTGCCCCCGCGAGGAATCGAACCTCGATCGGCGCGTTAGGAGTGCGCAGTTCTATCCGTTGAACTACGAGGGCAACTTTAAGAAAAATATTGATATATGTCTTATTATAGTATAATATTAAATTAGGATGCAAAATTTATACAATTTTAATATATTTGGAAATGGTTTTGGCTGGTGGATGTGGCCACTTTTGATTTGGTCGCTCGTTTGGAAGGGTTTAGCGCTTTGGAAATCAGCTAGGCGCAAAGAAAACATCTGGTTTATCGTTCTCTTAATTGTGAACACCGTCGGAATTTTAGAAATTCTTTATCTTTACGTCTTCAGTAAAAAATCAAAGCCGATAGAAAAATAATTCTTTGGGCCTATAGTAAAATGGCATTACGAGTCCATGGCATGGATTAGGTCGGGGTTCGATTCCCCGTAGGTCCACTTGAAATTTTAATCGGGGGCCGTTAGCTTAGTTGGTAGAGCGCCACATTTGCAATGTGGAGGTCACCGGTTCGAATCCGGTACGGTCCACCATGAGACTGTTTAGGTTCTTGAGGGCCATAAAAAAAGCCGCCCTATTGAAGCGGCGGCTGGTTGTTGGGAATAAAAAACAAAAAAATCAAAGCAATCTGAAGCATCCAGCCTCAAAGGTTAAACCATTATTGAGGTTTGGAGATGCTTCAGAAAGTACTACGGTTTCATCTTCTTTACCCGCTGTCTGTAAAGCATACATCACTTCCTCAATGGAACTTATGCAGTCCCCTCTGTTTATCCCCAGTATTTTTAAACCTTCTTTGCCATTCTCTTGAAAAATTTCTTCTCCGGTAAAAATTATGGGGATCTCCAGTCCTTTCAGTGCTTCAAGTACTTCCCGTGGAACGCCTTCGTTCTTGGGAACTGATATCACGCGAATCATACGCACTGAGTCGGTTGCTCTCCTGTTCATATTCATAGGGTTCTCCTTGTTAGTTCCTGGCGGGGAACTAAAATTAGTATGTGAAGATTAAATTATATTCTGATTTTAAGATTCTATTTATATTATAATCCAAAATTATTAATTTGTCAATAGTGCAGTTTATCAATAAAAATCTTGCTTTATTTAAGTTTTAGGATAAAATCATAGTTAATGAATTCTCCCGTCCAAGAAATAAAAGAGCGCTTGGATATTGTTGAATTTATCCGTTCCTATATTCCTTTGCTTCCCGCCGGCAAGAACTTCAAGGCAAATTGTCCCTTTCACAAGGAGAAAACTCCTTCTTTTATGGTTTCGCCGGAACGCCAGACTTGGCATTGTTTTGGCGCTTGCAATGAAGGAGGAGATATTTTTAAATTTTTAATGAAGCACGATAATTTGGAGTTTTATGAGGCGCTTCGCGTTTTGGCCGAGAAAGCCGGGATTGAACTGAAAAAAATTAGCCCGGCCGAGCATCGTCAATTCGGAATTCTTTACGATATAAACAATTCCGCCAAAGATTTTTTTAAAAAGAAATTATTACAGTCCAAATCGGCAGTAGGCTATTTAAAAGAGAGAGGACTTAAAAAAGAAACAATTGAGGAATTTGAGCTCGGTCTGGCGCCTGACGCTTTTGATGATTTAACTGTTAATTTAATCAAGGCGGGTTATGATATTAAAGATATTGAGAGGGCCGGATTAAATTTCAAAACAGAGAAAGGAAATTATGTGGATAGGTTTAGGGGGCGGTTAATATTTCCGATTTACGATTCTTTTGGAAAGGTCGTCGCTTTTTCTGGAAGAATAAGTCCGCGCCTTCAAAAAGAAAAACCCGAACTTGCAAAATACGTTAATAGTCCGGAGACCCCAATTTTTAATAAATCGAGAGTTCTATACGGATTTCATATTTCAAAGTCCGATATTCGCCGGTCGCGAACAGCAGTTTTAATGGAAGGACAGATGGATTTTTTGATGGCTTATCAGGATGGCGTTAAAAACGCCGTTGCCACATCCGGAACCGCTTTAACTTTTAATCACGTGAATATTCTCAAGTGCGTTGTTGATGAATTAGTTATGTCTTTTGATAATGACGAGGCGGGATTGAAGGCGGCCGAGTCGGCAATTGATTTGGCAGGTGCCGCTGACCTCAACGTCAAACTTCTTATTTTGAAAGATTATAAAGACCCGGCTGAAGCGGTTCAAAACTCACCCGGCTATCTTTTAGAAGCGCTCGGCAAAACTAATCCTGCTATGGAATTTTATTTTAACAGGTATCTTATAGACAAAGAAAAAAGTGGACTGACGGAGTTTAAAAAGAAAATAAGAACAGTTTTAACGAAGATTAAAAATCTTGCCAGTTCGGTCGAAAAAAATTATTGGATTAAGGAACTTTCACTTAGGACAAAAATAGACGAAAAATCTCTTTCCGAAGAGCTGGATATGATAAAAACAAAAGGCGTTTTCGGGATGATTGCTGCGGAAGAACCCCGTGGTTTTGTTTCGGAGGAGAAGCGCGCTTTATCGCGAACGGAATTGATAGCTCAGCGCTTAATCAGTTTGGCGGCGACAAGAGAAGAGTTTGCCTCGGGCATGAAAAACCATATTGCTTATCTACCGGAAGATTATTCAGCTGTGCTTAAAAGAATCATTGATAAGAAATCAAAGCCGGATAATTGGGGGGAAACCCTTGAAGAGCTTTTTAATATAATAATCCTTCGTTCTTCTTTTGAGTTGTCCGTTCTTGACGAAGAAAAAATAAAAGAGGAGTTTGAAGAATTACTACTTCAGCTGGAAAAGGAATATATTAAAGGGAAAAAAGAAAAATTGACATCGTTTATAAAAGAGGCTGAAATGAAAGGAGAAGAAAAAAAAGTCAATTCAGCCTTAAAAGAATTTGATGAGGTTGTTAAGATGATGAAAAATTAAATTATGACCAAAAAATCAAAAAATAAAAAGAAAAGACCATTTCGGAAAATCGTGAAAAAACGTAAGCCAATAAAAGCAAGAAAGCCAATAAAAAAGAAAAAGATAATTAAGAAAAAAATAATTAAAAAAAAGAAAACGGTTAAAGGAAAAAAACAGCTAAAACGCAAGAAACTAGCGAAGCGACCCGTTAAAAAAGTCGCGAGAAAAAAGAAAATAATTGTTAACGAGGCGGATATCGAAGAGCTTATTAAAATAGGGAGGCCAAGGGGTTTTGTGACCGATACGGAAATAATCTCTAATTTCCCGAACATTGAAGAGAATATTTCCAGACTTGAAGATATTTATGACCGTTTAGACAAGGCGAATATCAATGTTATTGAAACGAGTCAGTTAATAGAAGTGCCTGAAGAGGGCGAGATAAGTGAGAAGGAATTAAAGGAAGTAACGATAGTCGATGAAGGGGAGCTTCCGGATGCCGTCCAAATGTATCTCCGAGAAATCGGCAAAACCCCGCTTTTAAAGGCGGACGAGGAGAAGGATTTGGCGCGACGATCGGAAAAAGGCGATGAGGAATCCCGTCAACAACTAATCAGGGCAAATTTGAGATTGGTAGTTTCCATTGCCAAACATTATGTCAATCGCACTCCGAATTTAAACATTCTTGATTTGATTCAGGAGGGAAACATTGGCCTTTCGCGGGCGGTTGATAAATTTGATTACAGAAGGGGATTTAAATTTTCCACTTACGCCACGTGGTGGATAAGGCAGGCGATAACCAGGGCGCTGGCGGATCAATCGCGAACTATCAGGATTCCAGTCCATATGGTTGAAACAATTTCCAAATATACCCAATTAAAGAGGAAATTGACTCAAGAACTTGGCCGTGAGCCGTTAACTGAAGAAATAGCCATAGAAATGGAAATACCAGTAGATAAAGTTCGTCACATTCAGAAAATTTCACAGGAAGTTATTTCTTTAGAAGCTCCGGTTGGCGAAGACGAAGATAAATCGGTATTATCAGAATTTATAAAAGATGAAAAAAGTTTAACCCCGGCCCAATTGGCCGCGAGGGTTTTATTGAAAGATGAAATTAAAAAAATCCTAATGGATTTGACGCCCAGAGAGCAGGAAATTCTCAATCTTCGTTTCGGCCTAGGAGACGGCATAACTCACACCTTGGAAGAAGTTGGGAAAAGATTTGACGTAACAAGGGAACGAATACGACAAATTGAGGCCAAAGCGCTAATCAAAATGAAAGAACATAGCAAGTCCAAGGCATTGAAAGAATATTAAGGGCTTTTACCCCGTTTTCGGCAGGGTGTTCATAATTGTTAATAAATTTCTTGTGTTTTCACTTAGAAATTTATACAATCAAGGAAAAGGTCACAAAATTAACGCCGACGCCTAAGGGGGTCGGAGCCCCGACCGAAAACGTCGGGGAAATAATGTAAAAATGAAAATATATATTATTCTTTTTTTGGTCGGTATATTCGGTTTGCTATCGGTGTCGGTTTATGCTCAAACTGATACGGTCGGAACCGTGTCAAGTGAAGTTACTCTTGACGATTTAGAGGTAGAAAATCCAGGCATTCTTCCTTCAAACCCTTTTTACTTTTTAAAGGAATGGAGAAGGGGAATAAGAAGATTTTTCACTTTTGATTCAGTGAAAAGGGCTGAGTTGGAATTGAATGAGGCCAACGAAAGGGCGGCTGAAATAAAAAGGGTAGAAGAAATAGACCCACAGAATGTTAAAGTATTGTCGCGGGCAGTAGCTAATTATCAAGAAAATATCGCGAGATTGAAAATTCGTTTGGAGGCACTTAAAGAAACCAGTGAGAATCCGAATGTTGATAAACTATTAGATAAGTTGGTTGATCGTTCTCTTCAGCACCAAGAATTATTTGATGGACTAAGGGAAAAATTGTCGGACCGCAAAGAGATAAAAGAACAAATTAGCGCGACCCAGGAAAAAATAGGGGAGATAGTTTCTCAGATACCCCAGCGGTTTGAAAGCATAGAGGCCTTTCAAGAGAGGGTTGAAAGGAGATTGGAAAACATTACAGAGAACGCCAGTAGCACAGACCCAAGTGGATTGCGCGCGATTAAAAAATTAGAGCTTTTGAAAGAAAATTTACCTGTTCAGTATATAGGAAATATGGACGAGGCGAAAAATAAACTAAAAGCAAGATTGGAAAATCGTCTGGAAAATACCAGGCGAATTCAAGAATTGGGGACCAAAGATAATACCTCTCGTATATTAAACCCAATAAGATCAATGAATAATTATTTGGAAGAGAAAAGAGATGAGTTACAAGAAAGGAATAGGAGTCAAATTTGTCCTCAAGTTATAACACCGGCTATTTCTCCGGAAGGTGTTTGTAAAGAATTTTCAACTTCTTGTGATGTTCCGCCTGACTGGAAAATAATTGAAAGATGCGAATTGAATTCAGCCGTTGACCCTTCGGTTTTGCAGGTTACTTCAACGCCTTCAACCGGGAATGTAGCGCCGGCAAGCCAATAAGTTAGATTCAGCTTATAAAAAGGAGAATTAAATGAGCCATCTAGGTGGCTCATTTATATCCAATTTTTTTCTTATTGAAATACTGGTTTTTAAGCGGTAAAATCAAGAAATATGGACTCTAATCAAATCCGCGAATCATTCTTGTCTTTTTTCAAAGAAAAAGGCCATAAAATAATTCCTTCTTCATCTTTAATTCCTGATGACCCGTCGGTTCTTTTGACAACTGCCGGAATGCAGCAGTTCAAAAAATATTTTACCGATGAGCTTGATGCGGAAAAAGATTTTGGAACTAAAAATGTTGTATCAATCCAAAAATGTTTCAGGACATCGGATATAGATGAAGTAGGGGATGAATCGCATCTCACTTTTTTTGAAATGCTCGGCAATTTTTCTTTTGGAGGGTATTGGAAAAAAGAAGCTATTGAATATGCATATGAATTTATAACTAAAGAACTTGGACTTAAAATTGATTATGTCAGTGTTTTTGAGGGAGACAAAGATATTCCTGCTGATATTGAGTCTGAAGAAATTTGGAAATCACTTGGAATAAAAAATATAAAAAAGTTTGGACGCAAAGATAATTTTTGGGGGCCGACAGGAAACGAAGGGCCGTGCGGGCCGACTACAGAAATTTATATCAATGGAATTGAAATTTGGAATTTGGTTTTTAATGAATATTATTGCGGTAAAGATAAAAGATTAATTCCGCTTAAAACTAAAAGTGTTGATACCGGAATGGGGTTAGAAAGATTGGCGATGGTTGTTCAAAAAAAACCGACAATTTTTGAAACGGATTTGTTTTTACCAATAATTCAAAAAATAAAATCATTATCTAAAAAAAAAGACATAAGGACTGAACGCATTATTGCCGACCACTTGCGCGCCGCAATCTTTATTTTAGGAAATAATAAAGCAATTATGCCTTCTAATATAGGCCAAGGCTATATTTTACGCCGTTTAATAAGAAGAGTTGTTAGGCGTGCTAAATCGTTAGGCATAGAAGGAATATTTAGTCAGGAAATTATAAAAGTTATTATTGAAAATTATAAAGATAATTATTACGAGTTAGAAAAAAATAAAAATTTTATGATAAAACAACTAGCTGAGGAAAAAAAGAAATTCCAAAAACCATTAGACTGGGTGGAGCAATATAGAATCGATTTAGCCGAGGCGGTTAATCACAATATTATAAAAGAAATTAAAAATGTGCCTATTTTATTATCGCCTGAAGTTGCCTCGGGTAAATATATTTATGAAAACTATCAAACTTATGGAGTCCCTCCCGATTTAAGTACAAAAGTTATTCAAGAAATGGGATTGCAATTTAATAAAGAAGAGTTTGAAGAAGCTTTTAAAAAACATCAGGAAATTTCCCGTGCTGGGGTGAAAAAGAAATTCGGCGGGCATGGATTGGTTTTGGACACTGGCGAGCTGAAAGCGGGAAACGAGGAAGAAAAACAAAAGGTTATCCGTTTACATACTGCAACGCATCTTCTTCATCAGGCGCTAAGGGACGTATTAGGGAGCGAGGTTAGCCAGCGGGGCTCAGATATTACCTTAGAGCGTACAAGATTTGACTTTCTTTTTCCCCGTAAGATGACCAGCGAAGAAATCAAAAAAGTGGAAGATATCGTGAATAAAAAAATTAAAGAAAATCTAACGGTAAATTCAGAAGAAATACTAAAGGAAGAAGCAAAAAAAACGGGAGCTCTCCATTTCTTCAAAGGCAAATATCCGGACAAGGTAAAAATTTATTATACGGGCGATTCGCTTGAAAGTGCCTATAGTAAAGAATTTTGCGGAGGCCCTCATGTTTTGAATACCGGCGAGATAGGAAAGTTTAAAATAACAAAAGAAGAATCCTCCAGTGCCGGAATCAGAAGGATAAGGGCAATTATTTCATGAAGGAAAATTTCGCAATAATAAATTTTTTCGGCGATGATTTTGAGGCGACAGTCGTAAGGGCTGATTTCGCCGATAAAAAAATTGGATTTGTGGAAAACTTAAAGTTTTCCGACTCCAATTTTATTCCAGTCCTGAAAAGATTTTTTTCTTTTGTTTTTTACCCTAGGCCTTATAAGGTCATTTTAATTTTTTCTCCCAGAGACGCGACAGGTTATCATGGTACGGTTTCTTTGGGGCGAGACGACCATAAAAAGAAAATAACTGAGGAAGAATTGGGCGATTTGGTATCCAGTGCCGTTTGGAAATTTTTTGACGAAAGTAGGTTAAAAGCCTCAAAACAATTAAGTTTAGGAGAATCAGAAATTATTCTTTCCGATGTTTCAGTTTATGATTTTAAGCTGGACGGGCGCAGGGTTATAGATCCATTAAAGGAGTCGGCTGGCCGCGTAGAAATCAGTCTTAGCCAAACCTTTGTAAAGCGTGAGTTTTTAAGCAATGTATTAGCATTGCTTCCCAAAAGAATTAAAAAAGTTTTTATTTTAGAAGGAGGCGTTTCCGCTAGTCATCTATTAAGGCGCGCCTCAAAAAATGATAAATTTATTTTTGCCAAAACAACTAGGGAGAAAACCAATATCTTTTGGGCCAATAAAGAAAAGATTTGTTTTTTTGATTATTTTGATTGGGGAGAAAACAGTATTTATAAGGGGATTTCCGATAAATTAAAAATAAACGTTTCAGAAAGTAAATCAATCGTAGAAAAATTTTTGAATCATCAAATGTCTTCTTATTTTGCTAAAAATTTCAAAAGTATGTTCTCCAACGAAATTATCACCCTTATTCAGGGTTTAAAGTCCGGCGGCGACAATATTTCCGTCGGAGGCAGATATTTTTCCAGAGGAAAATCCTCGCTGATTTATTTAGATTTTCCGTTCCTTAAGGAGTTTTTAAAGGAAGGATTGAAATTAAAAAAAATTTCCACTAAAATGATAGTATCTGTTAATTCGTCAGAAATTTTTGAAAATTTCGGTTTTGAACTAAGCGGCCAGCCGTTAAAAGCAGAAAATCCGGATTTTTTGACTGTCTCAGCCCTATTGGAAGTTTATTTTTTACCAATTCCTTCTTATCCTTTATCATTAATAAATCGCTTGGCTAAAAGGAGAATGAGATGGCTTATACCAAATTAAAGGATAGGGATAAAACTTTTGATATAGAAATTTTAATTAATTAGGCATGGATAAAAAACCAAAAAAGAAAAGAATGACGGATATTTCCCGTACGGTCCGCGTCAAAAAAGCTCGAAGGACCATTTCTCCTAAAGTAGATAAAGAGATAGAAAAAAAACTGGAAGAAATTGACCGGCAAGTTGAGAAATTTGAAAAAGAGGAAGGAAAGCGCTTTAAAGCAGAGGAGATAAAAGAGGTAAAAAAAAAGGGAAATCATTTTAAAAAACTAATTGTTTTCGTTTCTTTAGTCGTTTTAGCCGCCGTTCTTATTTATTTGGGAATAGTTGTTCTCCCGCGCGCTGACATAAAAATAGTTACAAAAAAATCTGAGTGGAACTTTATTGATTCAATAATTACAGATAAAAGCGTTACAGAATTTTCAACTACTTCAAGACAAATTCCAGCAGAAGTTTTTTCTTTGACTAAGAACTTCAATTTTTTATTTCCGGCGACCGGCAAGAAAAATGTAGAAAGGAAGGCGATTGGCAAAATCACAATTTATAACGCTTTCAGTTCAAACCCTCAAATTTTGGTGGCGACCACCCGTTTTATGGCTCCGGACGGAAAAATTTTCCGATTGGACAATAGGATTACGGTACCTGGAGCCACTATAGCGGGAGGTAAAATTACTCCTTCCAAAATAGAAGCAGCGGTATCGGCTGATAAGCCTGGACCGGATTATAATATAGGACCAATCAGCCATTTTAGTATTCCAGGATTCCAGGATTCAGATAAGTATCAGGGCTTTTATGGAGAATCCCAAGATTCAATGAAGGGTGGATTTATAGGCGAGCAGGCCTTTCCGACGGAAAATGATATTAAACAAGCAAAAGAAGAGGTTCGCAAGGATTTAAAAGATTATATTGACTCTTTGTTGATAAGTCAGGTGCCTGAAGATTTTAAAATTATAGATGGAGCCAGGCAATTTATCATAAAGAACGAGGAAATTAAAAAGGAGGTTGATGAAGGTGGGAATTTCACTGTTTTTCTTGAAGGCAAATCTTCAATAATTACATTCAAAGAATCCAGTTTATTGAATTTGATGGTTGTTTTGGCTAAAAGTGACCTAGGGAACGATTTTAGTCTTTCAAGCGGCAAATTGGAATACGGAGTCGGCCGGGCCGACTTTAGGGCCGGAAAAATTTCATTCGCCATAAACTTTGACGGTGTTTTTGAAAGGCCGGTTGATATTGAAAATTTCAGAAAACGGGCGTTGTCAAAATCCGAGTCCGATTTGAAAAATCTTATATCTTCTTACGATAATATAGAAAAAGCCACTATTTCCTTTTGGCCATTTTGGGTAAAGAGCGTGCCGAAAAACCCAGCCAAGGTAAAGGTAGAGGTGCAGTAGATTCCCGCTTTCATTTCAAAAACACGCGTCAAATTCCCCAGCGAGGAATTTGCGCTCGACCTCAGCCTCGCTCGTCGCTAAAGCGACACCCTGCCCGCTCGGCTTCCGCACGGTTTTCTCAATAAAATTGGGAATCTTTTATTTCTTTTTATAATATTTGCTTATAAGGGTTTTTCTATAGCGATGTTGGTGGGATTAAAAAATGTATGATATGTCATACATTTTTTAACGGCTCAACGCGTTGAGCCGTTGACAATTTCATCTGTTGGCGTTAGTATTGACTCATATAATGGTAAAAAAAGACAAAGAAAGACCGGTTGACGGCGTTGTTATTGAATCATTGCCTTCCACTACTTTTAAGGTGAAATTATCGGAAACCGGAGTGGAAATTTTGGCCTATCCGTCCGGTAAAATGAGAATACATCATATTAAAATTTTACCAGGAGACAAAGTTTTAGTTGAATTAAGTCCGGACGGCAATAGGGGAAGAATAGTCAGAAGAATGTAAAGGGCCTTTAAATAAATTTGGCATGAAAGTAAGATCATCGGTTAAAAAAATATGTAAAAATTGTAAAACCGTCCGTCGTAAGGGACGGATTTATATAATTTGCAAGAATCCAAAACATAAGCAAAGGCAGGGATGAAAAAGTTTATCTAAATGCTTAAATTATGCGTTTAATAGGAATTAACATACCAGACAATAAAAGAGTAGAAACCGCTTTAACCTATATTTACGGTATAGGCCCTTTTTTAGCTGCACGGATTTTAAAGGGAACAAAAGTTGAGAACAAAAGAGTTAAGGATTTAAATCCTAAAGAAGTTAATCTAATAAGGGAATTTATTGAAAAGAATTGTAAGATAGAAGGAGAGTTAAGGCAAGTGATAAAACAAAATATTAATCGTTTAAAAGACATTCAGTCATACAGAGGAATAAGGCATATGAAAAAATTACCGGTCAGGGGGCAACGGACGAAAACAAATACACGAACTGTAAGGGGTAATGTTAGAAGGACAGTTGGAAGCGGTAAGAGAAAAGTTGAATTAAAATAAAATGGGTAAGAAAAAAGTCATTAAAAAATCAGAAGAAGAAATCCTTAAAGAAAAGGATAAAATGGAAACAGCTATTGCCAAAGCGGCAACAGGCAAAAAATCTTCTTCTAAAAAAATAGAAAATGGCAGGGTTTACATAAGCGCCACCTACAACAATACTTTATTATCCGTTACTGATAACGAAGGGAATATAATTGCCTGGTCTTCGGCCGGCTCTTTGGGTTTTTCCGGACCTAAGAAGGCAACTCCCTTTGCGGCTTCCAAGGTTGTTGCCGCAATAAGTGAAAAACTTAAAAAGATAGGGTTATCTAATGTTGCGATTATGGTTAAAGGCGTAGGAGGAGGAAGGGATTCAGCCATAAGGTCTTTGGCGAATCAGGGATTTAATATAATTTCTATTAAAGATGTAACACCTATCCCACATAACGGCCCTAGACCCCGGAAAGCGAGGAGAGTGTAATGGGTGCAATAACAATGGATTTATCTTCATTAGAAAAAAAAATTGGTGCGGATTTTAAGAATAAGAATTTATTAAAAGAGTCTTTAACCCATCGTTCTTACCTTAACGAAAATCCTGGTTGGAAAATTTCTCATAATGAACGCCTTGAATTTCTAGGAGACGCTGTTTTAGAGCTTATCGTTACCGGAAAGCTCTTCGCCAAGTTTCCGGATTATCCAGAAGGACAGCTTACCAGTCTTAGGGCTTCTTTGGTAAATAGCCAGACAATAGCGATCGTTGCAAAAAGTTTGGACTTGGAAAACTATATTTTGCTTTCTCGAGGAGAATCTAAAGATACGGGGAAAGCGAGAGAGGTTATTTTATCCAATACAATGGAAGCGGTCATCGGAGCTGTTTATCTTGATGGAGGATACGATACGGCTAAAAAAATGGTAGAGAAATTTGTTATTGCCCCACACCTTGATGAAATTATCAAAAACGGGCTTTATAAAGACCCTAAAAGCCAACTTCAAGAAATTGTTCAAGAAAAATTTAAGGTAACGCCTGTCTATCAGATTATCAGCGAAGAAGGGCCTGACCACCAGAAAATTTTCAAAATGGGGGTTTATTTAGGAAAAAAACTATTGACAGAAGGGGAAGGTTATTCAAAGCAAGATGCCGAGATAGAAGCCGCAAAAAACGGCTTAAAAGTTATTGATTGAATATATGTTTTTAAAATCCCTTGAGCTTAACGGATTTAAGTCCTTTGCTCAAAAAACAACCTTTGATTTTCCCATAGGAATAACTGGAATTGTCGGCCCGAACGGCGCCGGAAAATCAAATTTAATAGATGCTGTTAGATGGCTTTTAGGCGAACGCGAAGTAAAAAACTTAAGAGGCGGAAAGTCGGAAGATTTAATTTTTAATGGTACTCCGCAACGTCCTAGAATGGCGATGGCTCAGGCATCGCTTCATTTTGACAACGGTTCCGGTTTTTTCCCAGTTGACTTTAAGGAAGTTGTGGTCAGTCGGCAGGTGAATCGTAGCGGCATTTCTCGTTACTTTTTGAATAAATCAGAGGTTAGACTGAAAGATATTATTGATTTTTTTAGCCGTTCCCGCTTAGGTACTAAGGGGCTTATCATAATAAATCAGGGAGAAAGCGATGCCTTTATAAAAGCCACTTCCGAGGAAAGACGGTTAATGATAGAAGAAATTTTAGGGTTAAGGGAATATCAAATTAAAAAGAGCGAGGCGGAAAGGAAACTTAAATCGGCGTTTTTTAATTTAGAAAAAGTGAAGGCGATGATGGAAGAAGTTGTCCCACGCCTTAAAATGCTTCGCCGTCAAACGGGCAAGTGGGAAAGAAGGTTGAAATATGAAAAAGAATTAGATCAATTGGAGAATCGATATTTTTCTCATAAATTAAATCAGATTAAAAAGGGCAGATTAAAGATTGACCCTTCTCTAAGTTCTTTAGAGCGCCAAGTTAAAGAAAAAAAACAAGAAGTTAAAAATATCGAATCCGATTTGAAAAAAATAGAGTCCCAGCCGAAGCAATATCAGGATATTAAAGAAAATAAGGCTAAGCAGGAAGAATTAGTCAATAAAAGATTTACCTTTGAAAAGGAATTGGGTCGTTTGGAGGCAAAAATAGAGTTTTTGTCCGTTTCTAGGGTTGGTAAAGATGAAGGACTTGCCACTGAAGATATGATAGTTTTTTTAAAAGAAGTCAAAATAGTTTTGAAGGACG
>SDBT01004104.1_pt1 | contig 24840 bp, 38 predicted proteins | sample 2277101 | NCBI WGS metagenome assembly SDBT01 (sample SAMN10404973, study PRJNA504765) | marine sediment metagenome | isolation source: marine sediment core GS10_PC15, 103 cmbsf | place: Arctic Ocean: Southern Knipovich Ridge | collected 2010 | reverse complement strand
ATTCTCGAGTTTACTGCCAGTTCTGCTATTTGCGGCGCGTCGTTCCACAGAGACAGCACCTCCATTTCTACGGAAATGTGCTTCAACTTCCGATGCAACAAAAGATCCTGCCGCATTTGTTTCAATAAGGAGTCTATAGTAAGGGAACTCTTGTTGCAACGCTGCGAGGCGTTCGTAGTAAGTGAGAAAATCCGACGTTCTAAAACGGTCAAGCCCCAAAATATATATGAAGCCATCATGGTTGATCCCAATAACAACAATCGCAGTGTAGTCCGACCGATCTGTTTCAGTCCACGCCACATCCATCGCGGCATAGACATTAAGTTTGTTTCCCCTGTAGAAAACTTTGTGGTCTCTAACGGTGATATATTTAGGATCATAAGTTTGAAATTTATCTCTGCTAATCCGTTGTGTACCAACATCATTCGGATCATTATAGTACTGTGAAAAGAAATGCACCGCACCTTGGTGAGATACATAATCCGCTTTAATTTTAGCTAGTTCTTTAGGATTAAAGCCATAGAATTTCCTAGCCTCGTATGGTGATTCAGTTCTTGGCCAGAGATACTGGCCTAGTCCTGATCTATTAGGAGAGTCTTCAACTACCTGCTCCATAACTTCCCAGGCTTCCGAATCTCCTATGTAATCGTTATACTCTTCATTCCAAGTAGGAACTCTAGCATCAATCATAGACTGGTAAGCATCTTGTGGGTGGTACCTAGTACCAACTGTTTTAATCCAGCCACCAGCATTAAGGATGGAAGAAAAATAACCCAGAGAACGATTAAGCTCATCACGACCAGCTTTGCGATCCGCGAAGTCTGGGACCACAACATCATCAAAGATAACCCCATCACAATGTAATCCGTGAGCATTACTCTTTACCGTTTTTATGATCATAGTATGGTCGCGTATTGTTCTCTCTTTTCTAGCTGGATGATCTACATCAAATGCGTACGCGCTCCAAGTACCTCTCTCATTTTTTCTGTTCGTTTTCTCTGAGAACATCTCCGGCCATAACATAGTATATATATCTGATGTCATCATCTGCTTCACTGCGTACAGCTGAGCTTTCGCCAGGTCGTCCTGGGATGCCAAATATACAATAGTCGACCACGGTTCGTAAGTTATCTTCCACGCACAATAAACTGCGATACAATGACTCTTCAAGTGCCCCCGCGGGAGGAGTAGAAGTTGTCTGTCGCTTCCATTTGGATCGGATAGCCATGCAAATACCTCTTTGTGAAGATCACCATAAATATAAAATGGGTTTAGAGTCGTGGCGAATGCATACAGATTAGTCTGACATTTCTCGATTAGCTCCCTGCTATAAGGGCGCTTCTCCGAGTGTATCTGTTCGCTTATATTCATACAACTTTTAACGTATGAAGTCTTTCGATACTCCCTCGAATAACATCAATTTCATTCGCATCTTTTTCATCTAGCTGCTTCTGAACTTTCTTCTGAACTGCTTCTTCTTTCTTGGACTCAAGTAAGAATCTGGCCGCGCTAGCGTTTCCTTTCTGAGCAGCTTGCCACATCAATTCTCGTGCTCGATTTTGATCTATGAGTAGTTTTTCTTCACGCCAGTCGTTTACTAGTTTACGTATACGTACTGAACTCTTGATCATACCCTTCCAGTACTTCCAGGTTCCTACTAGTTTCATGGCTGCTTCGTACTCTGTAAGAGAGTTCATATAGATCTCATGGGCAGAAGGAAGGCTATCTGCCTTCTCGTTGATTGTATAAATTGGGGAGAGTTTCTCTTTCCCCGTCTGCCCTGGCATCGGTATCTCTCGGAAAATTCCGTGAAATGGCATACCGTCTGTATAATACAACTCCATTATGTTTCTGATCCCATCTTAGTAAAGGTTAAATATGTGCCGTGTCTACACCTTGTTCTAGTAGCGTTAGCAACAAATTGTGCCCACTGCAAATCAACAGTTGAGGGGAGGGTCAAGTGTGTCTGTACATACCCATTAATTACAATTATATTTGGATCATTAGCGTTCAAAGTTATATCAACTCCAGCGCCATCAGTGAGATTGGTACTCAAATCTTGATCAGTAGTCCCGAGATTAGAAACTCTACTAGCCGTCCATGCGCTTGATTGAAAATTGTTGGTGGTTGTTAAGTTAAATTTTATACCCGGAGTACCACTAGTATCAGAATCACATCTGATTTCTCCATGTATCTTATAGTATGAATGTGGTTGAAGAAGCCATTTTTGCAAATCAGTATCTTTAACATATACAGTACTATTGGTAACATCCTGATCAAGGATCTTATATTTAGTCTCTCCTAAGAAAGTTTGAATAGTCCCTGTACCACTATCGTCTAGTTCTGTTGTAACTGCTGTATAGAACGGATCATGGATAACAATGTCCACAGTACCTGAATCTATTTTTATTCCTGTATCAAGACTTATTAAATGTGGTCGAACCACAGTATTATGTTGGTTGACATCTGTTTCTATAAAGTGCCATCCAGTGATTGTGTTATAAGGATCACCAGAGCCATTGGTAGTAATGTCTACGAATTTACTGTCTCTACAATCATCTATCTTCATAAAGATAAAATCAACAGCTGGGTTACCATCTGTCCTTGACGACAACCAACAGTTGGTCATGAAAAGAGCATTAGTCCCACCTGTAGTAACTACAGCATTTTCAAACGTACTGGTATGAGTGTTTACTATGGTATTAAATAAACTATTGCCAGTATCAGAGTCAGTATATTTTATTCCTCTAGTACAGGTAACAAAGTTACAATCTGTAATAGTAACTCCTTCATAGTTCTCAATCAGTGCCCCATCTAAACCATAATATACGAGACACTTACTAAATTGCATTGCTGTAGGTTTTCCGGCACCAGATATATGGAAGCCACCTGCACTTGTATTGGTATATACGGTTGCATTTTGTTTACCGATTACTATACAATCCTCTATCCTACTATGCATAACATCTACACACTCAACCCCCCAGTTCCATGCGTCAGTTGTTGCTCCAGTACCCCCCTGCATATTAAGATCTCGTAAAATCATTCTCGTATTCAAGCGACCTTGAATACTTCCAGATAGGATCTGTCCTGCCATATTAACAGTAATAGCGGTGCCTAATGCATTCCCCAAAGTAGTAAGAGACATCCCTGAAACTTCAGTATGATATGTATCTACATCCTGAGTAATTGATATCCCTCTAGTTGTAGCACCTGAGGACCATTCAAGAATGGTAACTTCCATTCCCGCTCCAAATAACTTAATAGGAGCGTTGGTATGTGTTATTTGAGCCGAAAGGATATACTTCCCTGCTGGAAAATAAAGATCTGATCGTGCAGAAGGAAGGGCGTCTATAGCAGTTTGTATAGCTGCTGTATCATCTGTTACTCCATCTCCTTTAGCGCCAAAGTCTTTAACAGAGATCGAGCCGTCGAAGATAGCCCCTTTGATTTTAGTTAGTGCCATTTGTAAATATCCACATATTATGTTTATGTTGTAGTCATGCCGTCTTGGACATTACATAATCCAGAGACGAACCAATTAGTGTTGTCACATATCACTTCACAGTAATCACCTATAATTGCTAAGTTAGCTATGAAGTTAATTGAAGTAGCTATTGCTACTGTTGCTACATTAGATCCTGATACTTCTGCAGTACCAATCTGTCCGTGTATACGATCACCGCCTCCGATAATAACAGTATGATTTCCTGATGTTGGTGCAGTACGAACTATGAACTTATATCTTAATCCGAAATCCGCTGCCGGAAGTGTATGAGAAAAGCCAGTAGCATTATTTATAAAGAATGTTCTACCAGTTTCAGCAGCAGTGATAACTCTAGTACCGGATGAAATTTCAACACTGTCTATCCCGTAAGCGCTGTTAATATGACTTCTAGAAACTTCTTCCCAAACTCCAGTATTATACATCTTGAATTTGATGCTGTCTCCAGCTATCATATTAAAATTTAAAAGTCCAGCACCTTGCTTTTGAAGATTAATTGCTGCTGTTTTAGCAATAGTAATCGAAGCGGTAGCAAGGATATAAATCGTTTGACCTACTACACCATCATCGAAATCTGTTATAGTGGTGGTACCTGCAGTCTTGAATGTCCCACTACTTAAAACACTTGGAGTAGCGTCCCCTGAACCGAATGTTACTGTAGTTTCTCCTACCCCAGCATCTGCTGGAGTAACCCAAGCTCCACTGCTGTATATATATATTTTATCATTAGTATCATCTATAACTACAGGGGCCATTCCACTGTTGGTTGTTGGAGTTCCAGTTGGCGCCCCTGCCGTGGTTGTAGGTACATAAAGAAAACCATCTGTTGCAGCGTCTGCTAATTGAGCTACACCACAAACCACACTACCTGCTTTTAGCAACATAGTGCCTGTTTCTGTCCCCGCAATTATAGTATTAAACGTAAGACTACCATCCTCAGAGGTGTTAGTGTCATCGTCTACACTTGCAATAATCGCTGCATAATTAGTCTCATTCCCAGCGTCATCATTACCCTGAAACTTAATTCTACCTATTCCACTCGCTGGAGTAGCTTCAGAATCAAACAAAGCAATCTGGGCTTCTCCGCCACTACGCTCCCACCGAGATAATTCTCCCGATCCAGTAGCCACCTGTGTGTGGTACAAAGGTGAACCTTGGTTTTCGTTATACCCTAAAAAATAAGATACAACAGTTGAAGCTATATCAAATACGGAAGTAAGCGATACAGCTGTAGGGTTGAAGTTATTAATACGAAAGTTTTCAGTAGCGTCTTCTAATTTGAGACCAATTTGATCGGTTCCTGGAGTGCCCCCTCTAATCACCAAATTATCAAAATATGTATGTAGAGTTTCTTTGGTTGCTACAGTATCCTGTTCGCATAAAACACCCCTAGCACCATCTATGTTAACGTTTAACTGTACCATTCCATAGAACACAGTATTTTCAGTACCTGTTAAACGTATAGAAGCGGCATTACCGTTAAGCGCGTGAAGATTTCCTAAGCTTGTGTGAAATATTCCTGTGCTAGCATCAGAATTATTATGTCGGAGATGTATAAGGGTTCCGAATCCACCAGCACTGTTATGTTTTATATCATGGATATGATTATGATTACAATTACCACCACCAGTACTATCACCGCTTATTCTGAATACCGTACTGGTAATTCTGGTTCCTGAGATAACCAGATTCCCGAATTCACAATCCTCTATAGTATGTGCATCTAAGAAGAATCCGGCGTCAGTCATATCGATCTTACCACCGATTTCACTGATGATCCCACTCTGCTTTACAATCGTGGTTGAGGTGGTATCGAACATAGTACCGCCAGGTGCCCCACCCCATGTGATAGTAGCATCAGCCGCTAGAATTAAAACTGAGTTGCCAACCAGAGTAACTGTGCTGTCAATAGCAAAGTTCCCAGCTGGAACATAAATCGAACCGCCTTTAGCGATAGCTAGTGTGAACACAGCGGCGTTATCTGTTGTCCCGTCTGCTACAGCTCCGAAGTCTAAGATACTGACGGATTCTCTAAGCTTAGCTTGGACGTTACTCGCTACAGCGCCTGTACCACCTGGGGCATACGTGACGGCTGAGGAGGCTAGAGAGCTAGCTGCTGTGAATGCACTGTGTACGAATGAAGCTACATCCCCAACGTCTAGTCCTTCTGAAAATGTTACAACTGTGGCGCTGGTTTCTGTATACGAAGCTGGGGATTGATAAACCCCATTAACATACACACGGAGAGCGCTGATACCAGGGGTATAAGCTGTAATTAGAGTGAATGCTGTCTGCCCTGCTGTGGCTGTGATGTCTTGGACAGTGTAGCCTGTAAATTCGTTGTCTAGGGTGCTACCAGCAAACTGACTGAACTCCACAGCATGGCCAACTGATGTGCCCTGTGGGAGATTCAGAATCAGGTTACTGTTCATATCGAAATTAGACGACATCGTGTTCGGGGATGCCCCAGAACGAGATAATGCGTCCGCTAGAAGAGTTTGTAGGGTTGCGAAGTTCGCCTGGACGTTATCGGTCCCAGTGAAGCCACCACCGACTGATTCGGGGTTAAATATTAGAGACATTCTTAAATCCTAGTTTCTTAAAGTACATTACGTTGCTTAGAGTACATTACACGTCCATCCTTCGGGAACAATACAAATTACGGTATGGCCTTCCTCTTGAAGATCAATAATTTTCATTGGGGTGGTACCAACTGCTGTCCAAGACCATAAACGGGTGATCTCTCTATCGGAGTACACAGATTCTTCGTCATCAGTGTTAGTTGCAGTCACCACCGTATAAGTCGTGGTCTTGTTATCGATATTGAACATTACTGACCCAGATCCTTGTGCACCTGCAACAGTCTGGATGAATTCCACTGTAGCGACGTCACCGGGGTCATAATCAACGTGAGTGTTACTAAGGAGGCTGACATACGCTGTTACCTTAGCTAGATTCATTAATTCAGACCCATCGACAGTCTGTGATGGGTTCGTCCACCTAAGATCCTGCTGAACAGGGTCAGCGGCCACAAGACCAGTCCCAATTACGGATAAAGCCACAACAGTACTGAGAACCAGTTTTTTAATTCGAGAAGTGTTAATCATAGGAATGTTAGACACTGTATAGTGGTTAATGTTCAATAACATTTAATTATGTAAGGTTATACAGTATTATAACGTTATATAGTATATATACTATATATAGTACTATATAAGAACTATATAAAGACTACTAAGACTAAAGGACGTAACGTTAAACATTATAACGTTATAACGTTTAATTATGGAACGAAAAAAATTACAGAGAAAGTGGACGGGTGTCAATTGAAGAGCAGCTCCCAGCCCTATCCCCCCTGGAGGGGTCCACTAACATGTTAGCCCACGATGTGAACGTCTTTGTTATTGTTAGGTGGGCTGGCTTGTTGGGCGTCAGACTCCTAGTCATAACAAATCCTCAAACGTGTCTATCATTCTGCTACATTGTCACAGCTAACTAACATACCAGCCCACGTGGTGCATTCGCTTGTTAAAATCTTATCCACAGGCTTACGAGTTACCCACAACAACCGCTCGCTTGTTAGTATCACAGTGTTGGTGTGTTAGCTTGTTATACTACGGCCAAACAAAAGCCCGAACCTCGTGAGAGATCCGGGCCTTGTGTCCCTTTGTTATGGTTCGTAAGTGATCCAATCGTATGCCTGTAACAAGGCTTCACACGATAACGTCTTACCACCTATGATACTGTACACTTCTATCCAAGAGCAGACGTTTTCATAGTACGTCATTATTTACCTCTGTTTGACCATGAGTCCGTGTTGTACCTTGTTTCAAGATAGTCACAACAAAGTAACAGTTCGGGAGCGTCGTGGAACGTGTTACGGATTTCCTTCCATGACATACCGCAGGCGAGTAACAAGCCTATGTTGTCATACCAACTATAAAGGAAGTTTATCTCGTCCGCTTCAATCTCAAAACAGACACGCATCTCATCGTCTATAGTTTGGAAGTTTTGAGGCTTATCCGTTCCCTTCTTTGTTAGTGTGAAGAAGTTAGCCACTACGTTACCACCTTTGTTATGCGTGTGCATAACACGCAGTCACACGTTGTAGCGTTACGTGGATTGTAACCTTTAACAAACGTGTCAACGTGTTGCCGATGGTCACCACGATAACAAGCTGGGCATACATGATTACCAATACTGGTAAATGTAAACCGCTCGTTAGCTACCATGTTTAGAGCGCGGTATAACTTGCGTCTGGACGGCCTGTTACGTGCTGGCATTATCCCTCTACCTTTGTGTGGATAGTGCGAACTGTAACGGCGCTTGGCATAAGAGCAGTACCCTTACTGATACGCACCTCTTGTGGTTCGTATCTTTGTCCGCTTCCGGTGCCTAAGCCGACACCGTGTACAACGTGACATAAATCACACATCACGGCCCACGGTCCATAACAAGTCCGCCCATCTATCAGAGTTTCGTCTGACAAGTCAGCGTGACAGAAGTTACATTCCTTCTCACCTAGCCAGTTAGTCATCTTGATTTCCTTCTAACAGGTTGCATTGGAATAACAAAGCGTTCAACGCTGTGTCACCGATGCTTACATGCGAGTTAAAGTTACCAGCATAGTCGAATAGTATTTGATCTCCTGACAAGCCACCTAACGACAGCTTAGAGATCGCACAATCTACCATGCGATACCACTCACCATAGTTTCCTGATTGAAAGAAACAAGTGCACTCACAGACTGACTTGCCACAAGGTATATGTTTAATCATATCACAATGCGTTTGCCATTCTGTTATGATGGCATCTCTACCATCAGCAACATTAAAGTCTAACATTTGTTAGATCCTTTTCTGGTTTAGTAACAAGAGTGCAAACGCCATGCAGCAGTGTGTTCGACCGCTTGTTTGCGTGCGCTGGAATGTTAAAGAGCGGGACTAGTACTACCTGATAACTACTGTATACTTATACACTGTATGAATATACACTATCAAACTATCCGAATCTCGAAACTAACAGAATAGCAAACACATGTCAAGATCCCATTCTACGTGCGTTCGCTTGTTATGGCATGATTCTTGCATACGTATCGGTACGCAATAGTGGAGGAATAATGGAGACGTGCGCTGTCTTGTTATGTATGTGTCCACTTGTTTGTCAGTTCCGTAACTTGTTGATTTTATTGGAGTAACAAGTCAACACACGCAGATAACAAGCCGCATCGTCCGCTTGTTAAGTGAGAAAAAATGGAACCTGAAAAAGCCTTACAAATCAATGACTTATAGGACACTCTAACGGGCGAACTAAGGGGATTGGGGTTGCAATCATATTTCAGGAGAGTATAGTGGGCGTACTGTCTAAATCGGAACCTCTTATAGAGGGCCGTCGCAGTCCGAGCATCCTTATGGATGTTGAGAAATTGTTATGGAGGCTATCATGTCCAAAACGCGTAAGCGTAACGTGCATGTTAGCGGCCGACGCAGGAACGGTGCTCATCGCACGGAATATGTAGATGGTATCAGGCGAGGTGAGAACCTTGAAGCTGGTGACCCTCAACACCTAGTTCCGCTGTGTTTGAAAACTGCAAGCTCAAAAGTCAACGCTGAAGTTATCGGTGATGACTGGAAGCAGGAGCACAGCTACGGGTTCTTTGGTCACGGGACTGAGGTTATCTGGGCTGATGCAGATGAGACGTTCTTATTGCCACGATTGCGTGACACTAAGCGTGCGGTGCAGGTGAGGGACAAGGTATGGCGTACGCGTCACACTAATTGGACCCAGATAGGCAACTATCAGCGCCAACATCGACACTTAGGCACCACTATGGCAATGACGCGAGAAGGGTTGTCAGGTATGGCAGCGGTGAAGAATCGTGACCTCAAGAACAAGAGGCTTTCGATTCAGGCTTACCGCAACCAAGCTGAAGCACTCAAGAACGCGGCGCGTGAGCATGGCATAGATGTGGAGTCTTTCTTCCGCAAGGGGGGCACACTCGCCATGCTTGGAAGGGTCGCTCAATACGCATGAGAGCAGAGCACCAGGTATACCCTGGTGTTTTGCTATGCGGTATGCTAAGGTAGCCTTTAGGACACAGCGAGGTAGGCTGGGTGTGATACACTCAGGTGGCGCTGTCACGGCATCTGGGTGCCAGTCTACCTCACTGTCTCTTTTAGGACAGAGCGTAGTGATACGTGAAAGAACTACCGCACCCTAGACCAGTAGGGCAAGGTGAGTCACGTGGGTACGTCCTAGGTGCCAGTGGTGTAACACACTGGATCGCACGCCTGGGCACGTATCAGTACGCTTTGCGTACTCGGACCCAGGAAGCTAATAACTTCCAGGTCACAGGTGCAACCAACCTCAGAGAGGGAAAGGTTGATGTGTATTGTCGGGTGCTATTCAGGCTTGCACATAGGTCACTGGAATAGGTACAGCCGAACGGTGTAACTCACAGCCTAGTAGGTGAAGTCATGCGGGCAGCAAGGCATAAGACCTAAGCATATGATGAGGGGTGGTGACCACAACACGCGGAGACCTTAGGCGGTCTAAGCAAGATAACATCTTCCTGAAACTACGCTATGCCACCAAGGTAGGAGCGACGGAGGGGCGTGAAACAATGCTAACCTAGGGTTATCTGCGAACCAAGGGACTGTATCTTGATGTCCACTGATAGGAGATTGAGATGAATGTAACAGCAGCAATGCAGTTATGTGAAGGTGACACAGTCGCAGCGCCACGCTTAGGCTTCAGAAAACTGACTGTTTGTACGGTTGAAAACGTACATGGGGATGTATTCATAGAGGTCTTGACCTTCGAGGAAACAGTAAGGCGTTTACGTCTGAGAGAGTATGATCTACAGTTTGTAGGTGATGGCCCGCATTAGCGGGCATCCAGATACAGTCCCGACTGAGGCTACACCTTCGTGCCAATCAGGGAAAAGGAGGTGTAACCATGCGTACCATGCCGTAACACGGTGCTATAGAATATCGTCAATACATGGGTGCCTGTGCAAGCGGGCACCCCCATAGGTTGGTACCAAGGTGTAGCCTCACTTCTGTACCCTAGTGGTTAGGGTAGGGTGAACTCCTATCCTCTGATGATGGCAGTTCCATCTACCACTAGGGAGATCGTAAATGATCGACGTAGAGAAGGTGATCGACGGTACTTTCGTGGCGGACACGGCATCGAAGTGTATGGAGGCATACGTCACAGTCCAGAAGCTCATCAACAAGGGCAAAAAGGCTGAGTCTAATGCCTTCGGGTACGTGGTCGGGTTCGGGCGGAGAATCCTGGAGACATGCAGGTTAGACCCGCCGAAGTCGGACACGGTGACGTACTTCCACGTCGCATCGGCAGAGTTCAAGCGTCAGATGGTCGGAGCAGCAGCAGCGGGTGAAATCGCAGGCTACGACGTCAAGACGGAGCTGAACACCTTCAAGCAGGCAGTACGGGAAGTAGCTCGATGTATGCTGAATGGTGTGCCGGTAGCGGACGGTGAAGGTGAACCTGTGCATCCACTACTCGAAGTGGAGGACGCATCAGGTGCGTTCGTGTTAGGCTCGAAGAACAAGATCCAGGCGTGGAACAAGCAGCACGAGGAGGACACCGAAGGTGCACTCATTGAGGCGGCAGCGGCTCACGCTCGGGAGAGCCAGGCTCAACCGAAGGAGGTACCGTCAGCCGAAACCACACCAGGCGTAGGCTTGGATGCTATCCAGTCCGCTATACTACGGGACGAGATCGCGGAGTTGATCTCCGTGTGCGTCACGTTCGAGGGCATAGCGGAGAAGGACGGCACCGACCGCAACGAGAATGGGTTGGAGAAGATCGTGCGAAGCGTGAAGGGGTGGAGAAAATCCGCCAGTCAGATGCTCGCTCAGGACTTCACCGATGCAGTCACGGCAGCGGAAGAAGCCAACGGCTCGGAGGGTGCAGAAGCAGCAACATCGTAGGCTGCACACTCGGTAGATAGGGGGCCAAACGGTCCCCTTTTCTACTGCATACGGGGGTTCCGATACGTTTAGGTATCAGCTTGCGGGGTACTACCAATAGGTAGCCGCCCTCTTTGAGGGCTAAACCGCAGGAGGGTGGATAAACGTATCGGTACGTCGTGCCACACGGGGCGGGGTCTGTCTCAAGGTGGCGTGACGTATCGGTACGTTGCATCATGCGATGCAGCGCAACGAGAGAGGAACGACAATGAGTACGGTCAGGATAGCGGGTCCTATCCGCTATAACAATGGTCGTCGGTTGCTGTTGCAAAATCCATCATCCTCCTACATCTGGCATGGGTGCGTAGTGTATACATCCATGACTGCGTCGATACATGATCGACTATGGGAACGTGCGCGGTTCAATGCGTATTGGACACGCAAAATGTTGGAAGCTGCGCGTGAAAATATGGCAAGCATCGACCAGTTCTGCGTGCTGTCTGAGAACTAGATGAACAGCAAGCAGGCGCTCAGAGAGCAGCTTGCGCGTGATATCGAGGGGGTGTACGTCAAGGTATACCCACCTCAAGAGCCGGATATGTTTGATGATCCGGCACCGTGGCAACGTGCGCAGCACAGTCACAAGGCATACCACGCACATACTGGACTCGAACCCAGACTCAGGAAGCCTAACCTTGGTGACCTGTTTACACCGCCGGAGCCTCACCCATTCGGTGAGCCAACGGCATTCATGAAGCAAGGACACAGCACGTAGGGAGACTGAATCGTCTGCCCACTCCGACTCAAGTGGCGTTTTCAACGACCACCTATGCCGGGCGTGCGTGTAGGATGGCAAATGGAGCCGGCTTAGCCGGATACCCCTGGCCATCCAAGACTTGGGCTACCCCTCAATAGGATTGAGTACGGGGGTGGTAGAGTCTATAAACCAGTATCTTCACAGGGACAAGCACTATAGGTCTGGCCCCGCCTACTGCGTAATCCCGACATGATGCGAGTACTTACCTAGGGGCTACTGATTTCGCTCCGCTCTGGAGCAGCCCGACGTGATACCAACTGGATCTTAGCAATGGGGGTGTCACGTTGGGTTTTTTATTCAAAGGATTTCTAATGTACCGTACACGAGTGTGTCTTCAGTGCCCTGTTGTGTTCGAGGTCTATGCTCATAAAAATTCTACCGGTAACAAACTGCACTGTTCAGAGCGTTGCTCTCGAAGGACAGCAAACCAGAGGGCAAGAGGACAGATGGAACGTGGTGTTAACACGTTAGCACCTAAGTCTATGCCTAGACCTAACTTGTTCCATCCATTCAAACCAATAGGAGTACGACATGGATAAACAACCCTTATCCGAGGCGGAGAAGGACGCACGTGCCGTCATCATAGGCGAGCGTGTAGTGAAGGGAGGTATAGTGATTGCCGTGTTGGTGTTACTATATTTAAATCTAACAGGAGGATAACTATGACTGAACAAGGGGCGAGCAGCCCTATCATCTCTCTCTCTGACGATAACTTTGAAGAGGAGGTACTCACATCGGACCTACCTGTGTTGGTATGTTACGGTGCTCCATGGTGTGGACCATACACTACCATGGTACCTAACCTCGATGAGTTAGCAGAGGAGTTCCCCGATAAGGTCAAGATCTGTACGCTTGACATCGAATCGTATCCTGATATCGCTAAGCAGTACGGTATCATGGGTATCCCATCCGTCCAGCTATTCAGAGCTGGGCAGGTCCAAGGCGCCAGGCTTGGCGCATCAACCAAATCACAAATCGCTGGCTTCCTGGATAGTGCATTATGAAACGACGTAAACATACCTTAGGTGAGTTGCTTTCGCAAGCTACCTCTGCGCCAACACCGGCCTTGTCTGATAATCGTCCGATCTGTCGCCGGTGTGGCGTTGGATTCCCACCCCAAGGTAACGAGGGAGCTTGTAAAGAGTGGGTTAGGTGCTTCAAGAGGTGGCATCCACAACACTCCAATCAGGAACAGAAACGTCTCATCGAAGAGGTAGAGGATGACGCTGATGGAGAACTCGACAATTTCTAAACCCGTGAACACCATGACTCAATGGCAGATCATAGGTGGTACGCTCATAGGTAGGGTGAAGGGTAAGCAGTACCTTCAGTCTGTCACTGTTGTCCGCAGGTTCAGAGGACTATTCAATACACAGTGGTGCGAGACACCGACTGTGATATACCGGCTGAGGAAGCCATTCAAACAAGGAGACTACTATGGCAAATGAAGAACAATGGGGTGATGAGAAGACAGAGACAGTCTTACAGCGGCTCACTCCACCCATACGTATCACCACAGCATCAGGGTGGGGGGTGGTGCTTGCGATAGCACTTGTGATCTTTGCCACCGCAGGTGTGACACTCATGGGTGCAATAGTACTCTACGAGGAGCTACATCAGGACTGGGCACATCATGCGAACCACTGCGCGGTGCAGTTCAAACAGTGGCAGAAGCTGCAATGAGTAAGTGGAAGGTGGTGAGCAAGAGCAGTGGTCACGTACACGAGAGGGAGGTGCACCATATAGTGGATGATAGGAAGACAGGCTACCTCATACTCTATGACAAGGAGGGAGTGGAGATAGCTGCGTACCTCAAGCTGTATTATAACCTACACCTTGTGATGGAGGAATAATGGACAAAGAAATAATTAATCAATTGATCAAAATCCTTGAGTTTGTACAAGAGGTCGTTCCCGAGACGTTACGGGACGAGTTCGGAGATGAGTGCATACCAGAGCTACTCAAAGATTTGAATCGAAGGTAACACTTACTAGATCAGGGCTGACTGTGGCCCTCGAAAGCGCTTGACCTGGCTAGACCAGGCACTTAGACGCACCTCTATGGTGGCAGTGGGTGAATAAAGTAGTCTCGAAGCAGCCCTGATCTAGGTATGACACTCAGCATATCTATCTGAGTACCCCCTTAGGGGTAAGACATTGCTAGCAGTAGTATAGATGGGACCATGATGAGGGACTAGAAGCATGCCTCTGAGTGAGGCGAAACGAAAGTTGCATTGGTATCCCCTCCTTGCCTGACAGGCTGGGACCCTCGATACAGAAACATCTAAGTGCGTCACATGATGTCCGATAACTAAGATCTAATTGAAGTGGGATCTGAACAGGAACAACCCGGACGTACCATACGGTCGGGTCTGAGAATCAAGCAGACGTGGAGCTTGTTTGTCATTAGTGTACCAGCCTTGACCATGACTCTACTGTGCGCTTCATCAGCGCTAGAGCGGAGCATCGTGAGAACATAGGTGTATTGACCTTTTGTTCAACAACCACTGACGCGGTCGGTAACAACGGGACGTAGCTGTCCCCGAGCTGTTGACGGAGCAGACAAAGCTTCACGAGGCTGCCGATCACGATCCGGATGATAAGTGAAGAGGCTATGAAAAACCATGATCTTATCAACGGTGGGGATATGCTATCTATCAGGTGTGAAGCCCTGGTACAGAAAGCACGAGCGATGGCGCTTGTGTATGGCGTGAGCTTGAGCATCCCGGCGCCGAAAGATCGGGACGTATGGCATCGTAACATGCCCGATTGGTACACGTTAAGGTACTGTAGTTGACCCTGCCAGGGCCGCCTTGTAATCGCTGCCCACCTTAGCCGCATTCACGAGCGGGATCGTAGTATAAGTTTCAGCCTCCTGCGGGGGTGCCTGGCTTAGATCGGTGGTCTCAAAGGTCCGATGTTCAAGGGTTGTAAAACAACATGCTACTTCTACCCCCGGTGCGGAGCGCATCGGCGTTCCGTACCACCTCCTCTTAACAACAGGAGTAATGTGTATGGGAGAATCGAATCCTTTACTACCCAAGGGTGAGAGCGAGGAACCGCCAGGCTCACCCATCCTTGTATTACCGGATGCTGTAAGGCAGGCTGCGAAACAAGGAGACGTGGTTCCTCTCGTAGGGACGTTCGAAAAAACAGAGGCTGATTTCACTGGCGCTGACGCCGAAGTGGATTGGCATATGTATAAGTTCATACGAGACGTCGATAGGGGACTGCTCGTGCCTAACGGGTACGTTGAGTATGTTGAAGAGGTAGCTTCGGAATCGGGAGCCGCTTTGGTTGAGGACATACCGTACCAACAGATGTTAGGGCATACGAATCCGAAGAGGTACACTAACCTCATTAAGATTCGACCCCGTTCCCTCCGTCACGTGCGTGTTGACGGAGAGAGTTGCCCCGCTCCCATGCGTGGGAAGAGGCGACAACGACGGATTCACGGTAAGCGAACGTATCAGTGGATACCGGATCCCGTGGTCCATACGGACGTCATCAAGAGCGAGTGTGTTCTGCTCTACGATGGCACTGGGAGGTTAAAGAGTCCTACACTTCGAACGATAGAGCGTATCGTGCCGAAGTACCATGGTCTCTGTGGCCTCAGCTCTCCTTATAACTGCGACATAGTCGAAGTGGGTGTGTGTACCCCGGAGAACATCGCAGCAGCGCGTAAGCAGTATGCAGCTCGACGAGCGTACAGCCAGCACAACCGTGAAGAGAACGGTAAGGAGGGGTACACACCCCCTAACGTGGGACGATCCTTAGTCCGGAGGATACCAGGTTACGAGATTGGTAGTGTGCAATGTCGCGGAGGTCGTAGCACCACAGCAGTGGGTACGAGCAGGCTAACGAAAGAACGTATGGTGTACGGTAAAACGGGAGGGCCCCGTTATGCCACCATCAGTTCGAACGTTGTATCCTGGTTCCTTCGTAATCCCTCGGGTAAGTCACCGTTTTACGACGATGATGAGCCCTGGCCTCACGGTATAGTCGAGGGTGTGTCCGAGACTAGTGAGATGAAGGAACGTGGTGAGTACGTGATGCAGGTGAGGGCCACCGCTATCGCTAACTTCTGGTTCCCACCTGCCGAAGATGAGCAGCGTGAACTTGAGGAGTACGCAGCGCAGCTTAAGAACAGGGAGACTAGTTACCCTGAGCTTAAGCCTGTTGACTCTGAACTCGAGGAATCGCTTTCTAGATCTGAACGATTGCACAGGGTTAGACAGCGTGCGACGGAACGTCGAGCCGCTGGCTATCCAGAGGCTCAGGTGGTTATCCATCATGAGCCTGCCATGCTTAGTTCAGAGCCGCTTGAAGCGGAGTTGTACATACCCTTCGATGGGAAGTTCAACAATATAATTTGGGAACGAGCACATGAGAATGTTGATCCTGTGTTCGAGACCGAACCAAATGTAAAGCTACACAGGGTACTTGGTGCGTATTTCCAAAAGCAACGTGAAGACAGAGTGTCTGATCTGCACATGGATACCATCGAACTGTCTACGGGGACAACCTATACGTTCCCACTGAGTCATCCGCAGAGTGTGGATGATTTACATGAACTGTTACGAGATCTAGCTAGTGACTACAGAGTGGTGTTACAAAAGTATCTCATGGCTCGTGCATTTAACGATGAGGAGATCATCGGATACGTGGAGACAGTGAACCTCGATAGCCTTGCTATGGATACGTTGGATGGGATGATTGTTGAGACCACACGAGTACGAGCCATGGAGTATGGTGACCTCGTGCCACATCCCAAGGCGTGGAAGAATGAGTTTCTAAAACGCAACGATAACATCTATACCCCACCACTGTTGTGTAAAGAGGTGGGATCAAGGTGGAGTCGGTTCGCACGTAAGGTGAAGTACCATGAAGCAAGGGTTGCGGCATGGAAGTATCTGAATGGAGTGCCTGGATGGCCCAAGCACCTGTTCGAAAAGCCGAACGGTTTCCAACAGATGGAGCGTCAAGCGGAACAGTCCATAGAGGAATGGACCTCGTCTGAAGAATATGAGGCGAGACAGCAGCGTGAAAAGTATCTTCGAGAGACCTCTCCTTTGGTCCTCTTCTTGAAATCAGCAGCGCATTCCTTTAAGTCTCGATGGAGAAGAACCAGTTCTCTCCCTATCGGGCCTGCACCCCGAGTGGATGTAGTAAAACAATCCGTCCGGTCCCGGTTTAAGAATTGGGCCAGTGGGTTGCTCATGGGCGAGCAGCCTAAGGGAACAGTGTATGAGATCCCGGTGCGTCGGGAGATCATAGACGGTGGAGATTACGAGTCCGCGACTCGTGAACTAATACGACAACAACAACGCAAGTACCAGGAATCGGGTAAGCCCTTCTATATACCTCCGTTAGACGATGAGTCGAAAACGAAGGTAGATGCCGAGGTGAGTTATCATCCCATCACTCCTGATGTGGAGGACACACCCATCGACCTCCCGGTTGAAGAAACTGTGGTTGGACCTGGGGCATACAAGTCCAAGGAATCAAGGGAAGAAGCGAAGTTGCATCGTGAAAGTGTGAACACACGTATGATGAGAGGAATCCGTAAGCGTGCGCACGCACTGGCTGGCAAGCTATAGAGGTCTCCAACACCTGCGCTTGATCCACCCAGCCTATCCGCCCCCGGTGGGGTTCTCCTGCCGGGGTGTGACCTTAGTTAGATAAGGGAGAGAAACTAATGTGGAAAGACTTCGAACCAAGACGGGGTACCTACCGTATCGGTGTCCGCACTGGTAGAAAGGTACAACAAGCTTACGTTCAACAACGTACCATCGCGTGGTATCTACTCGGCTGGTTGCTGGGGCATGACATTGGAGTTAGGAATGTCGACCACTGTGATAACCGTCGTCGCAAGGCGATGGCTGACGCTATGTTCCATTGGGCTGAGCTCAAGCGGAACCTAGCACTCGTAGTTGAGAGTGAGCACGACATGGAAGATGCTGTTAGATACGCTGGTGACCATAGCGCATGGAAAACAGGAAAGTATATCAAACCACAGCCGATCATGCCTGACTGTACTAAGCAGTTCGATAAAACTGTGAAGCGCATGAAAGCAGAGTCGCATAGTATATTCCAGAGGATCATAAGCCCACCCCCTGAGCGGGGGAAGCAGACGTTGGACACTCCAGCGTGGGCTAAGCTTGGATACTTCTGGCTCCTCGACGATAAGGATAAACCACTCCCTGCGAGTAGGTTACTTGGCGAGGAGACTGACTTCAATGTGAAATGGGATCCCGATAAGGCGAAACAGCGTAACCGAGAAGGTGGTAACCGCAACCGTAACAAAGGCGGCGGCGGTAATCAGAATCAACCAGGTCGTAAAGGTGACTAGTTGTCACAATCAGTACTCCCCCCTCAGTGTAGCCACACTCAGGAAAACGACGTGAATCTAGTGGTTAGTGCAACGTGTGATGTCATCCGGTTTGTGTATTGAATGGGGGCGTACCCCTTGTGCCAATCGGCGCAACAAGGAGATGCTGTGAGAAGAAAGAAACGTGTAGTCCGTCGTCGTGATGGGCAATCACGTACCAGGTGGTTGTCCCAAGCTCGGGCAGCTAAACGTAAACGACAAGGGAGAACTTAATGAGACGAAGCGGATGGAACACATTCTTTACTGGTCGATGGTGGCGTGCCTTTCAGGTGCAGCCACAGGATGCCATAAGGACTGTAGCAATTAACCTTCGGGTTGATCCGTTCCAAGGCAATAAGAAACGCATCGAAAAGCTGGTGAAGAAGTACTTCAAGACTATCCCCGAACGGAACCATGTAGTGAGCATGATCCAACAACGGGGAGAGTTTTACTTCGACTCCGGCAGGACGTCGCGTCAGTTCATACGGAAACTGGGTAAACTTATAACCCTTGATCCAAGAAAGAACACCCCCATCCGGTTCTCCGGACGAGGGCGTGTTTGGGTGGAGGATGAGAGGTACTATCACGCAGTCGAAGACATGAACTTCTGTACCGAGTGTAAAGGTGTGTTCTATGGGCCGTTCTGTCCTAAGGAGATGTCTCATGACACTCAATCACTCTCTGAACTAAACAAAAAGGAGGTTTCAAAGTATGCGGAAAAAGTCTCAAGGGCTGCGTAAGTGGCCAACTGTAGTCCGTAGAGGACTTGGTTTGATTCTAGTTGTTGTGATTGCATACAGTGCTATGTATGCAACCAATCTATACGGTGCGGAAGAATCGGACATACCTGATATATCACAAGATCGTGCTATAACAACCTATGTTCAAGACCCCACCGTTGCAGCGGAACAAACCACCCTACCCATTGAAGAAGCAACGCCTGGATGGGGTGCTCGTCTGAAAGCGTGGTCGCTTTCTGGAATAGACGAGACCCTCGAAGCCCAGGCTACTGTCCTCGATGTGGATCGTGCCGCTCTCGAACAGGAGCGGAATCAATTTGAGAAGGATAGAAGTATCCTTGCTGAGAGTCAAGACACATTAGGTCTTCGTGAAGTCAGCGTCGATGAGATGCTGTTACGTTTCGATACCTGCGTGTATCAAGCACGTCAGTGGCCTGAGCTGACTCACGAGGAAGCATTCAATGCCCTCTTTGAGGAGGCGCCTGAATGACGTATCGACACTGGATACTCACAGCCTTGATTCTCATCCTGCCTATGACTCTGTTCCTTTCGAACGAAGTCATCGGCGGTGCCCTATCTATCTTGGCGTGGCCAGCGCCGTTAGTGTGGGTCCTTTATTGCTGGCCAGATCGAGTTAGGGAGTACGCTCGGAAGCTGTTCCCTTCCCCGGACCCTGAGTATGTAGATGAAGGCAAGCCTGAACTACACTCAGTAGGAGGTACTGATGGGAGCATCGAACCAGCAGCGAAACAAGACTAACCCGCCGGAAACGGCGTACACCTTGTTACGAATGCCGGTGATTCTCAAGATGACATTAACAGTCATCTTCCTGGGGCAATCAGCGGCGGTTGCTTTGATGGCACTTGGTGCTTGGGACGTAGTGATCGGCGAGATCAGCGCAGTAGACGGAGCCTTAACTGGCATCGCAATTGTGGCAGGTCTCTTCGGCGTCATCGGCCTTTGGTCGCATGACCGTGCGGACGAGGACGAGTGACCTCCGGCTATCCATCCGTGTGGTGGGTAGCCTGGGTCTTACTCAAAGGAGGTAACCCATGAACCTTTTCTTGTTAGTCTTGATACTCACCACCGGTGAGCAAGGCGCTACCCGACACATGATCCACGTTCAGCCTGCATTCGAGTCTCATGATAAATGCATGACTGCGGGGCGTGATTGGAAGTTTAACTCTGTCATCACCGAGACGATCATAAGACGTGGCATCGACGTGCACACTCTGAAGGGTGCTATCTCTTGGTGCACGAAGGTGAACACGATATGAACAAAACCTTCAAGATCGTCGGCCTTGTATGCCTACTCATAACCGCAGCTTGGTCATGCTGGGCACTGTACTGGACATGGGTAGCTTTCGAAATTGTATCAGGAGGTTAAATGAAACGTTCAATCGGATGGCGTCTCGGATTCCGAGGGCGCCGCGCGGTTCAAAGACATCTCGATGATTGCAACCTGATCCTGGCTATCAAAGAAGTACGTCGTCGTACGGGTGACGGCCTGAAAGAATCCAAAGCTTATGTTGACAACCTATTATGAGGAGGGTTGAATGAATCAGTTGAGGATGGTGCTAGTGGTCTGGCTATTCGTCGTTGGCCACTACGTAGCAAGCCACGCTAGCACCTGTACACACACGCTCCGAACCGAGCGCCCTGGTCACGTACGTGTACTGTTTGAAAGCGAGTACGTGACAGAGCGATGGAGCTATGACGAGGGCGGTAACCTGTCAGGTCCGATTTAAACGAGCGACCTAGATTAGACGGAACAGCATTAAAGTGATGGTTCGAATCCATCAATGATCCGACGTGGTAATGAAACGCACATAGAAACAGATGTCATGGTGGGCCCTGTTTCCAATGGCGACGTGCGGAGATGTTAGTCACCCCCTAGGTATCTCGGTAATCACGAATCAACTAAAACTTTTCTCCTCTAGTGGGATCATACCCCACTACGTGTCTGAAAAACGTAGCAAAGCGTTGCCCTATGTATTACTTGCAGGCCGTAACTAATAACGCGAGGATTAAGAGGATCAATCCGTTGAGGACACCCCTACAGTCCCAAGGCTAGTATGCCGGCACGGTAGCTACAGCCTCCCGTGCTTCTTGAGAGTCAGGTGCAAATCCCGAGGTTGGAATGGTCTGTCGTAACCGGGTTCGAATCCCAGGGGTCCCGTTTGAATCGGGAATAGACTGAAAACAGACTAACAAACGGAGCGGAATAGCTCGCCGTATCGTAAAGAAAGTGCTTCGACTGGAGCGAATCAGTCCGCTGAGGAGCGTCATACCGGATGACAATAACTCAGGTAGTATGTCCTGTTCCAGCTAGGCCAGTAAAAGCGGACAGTCTGTACTCCCACTTCGTTCACCCCGCTTCGTAAGGGAGAATGATATGAGTGTTATTCTTTCGTTTACTACTAAGTTACTTGAGCAGTGCTTACGTGAGCTTGGCAAAATGGCAGTTGGTTGTGTGCTATTGCTCATGCTTTGTTTCCTGTCTGTCACAGGAAAAGAGGCCGCTCGTGTTGCCGAAGCGTTCTTAATTGAACTCCCGTCAGTGGGTAAACCATTGCCGGAGCCTCCGGAGAGTCAGTTACTGGAAACTTTGATCCTTATCGAAGAAGAAAGTTCAACTGAACTGGAAGTTGGCTACGACCGCAACATCCCGTTACTCGATTAACAATAATAATAAAGGAGGGCACCTAATGGATGAGTCCAAAAAGGTATCCGTTCATCTGCGTCGGCTATTTGCTCATGCTAATTCTGTTCTCGCAGCTCGTCCTGAACTGGAAGAAGCTGATCTTACGTTGACTGGTGCTGACCTGGTTCAGCGAATGAAAGCCATCGGTACTAAGTTCAACCTAGCCGGCGTGTTTTAGTGGTTTAGTTGGAGAAGGTAATGTTGCAATACTTATTGCAGTTCTTGCCGGCTTCTTTCGGGCTTAGCCCCGAGCAAACCGCAGCTATATGGACGATGTTCCTAGACAATTTGAAGGCTACCCTGGCGCTCACCTGGGCCCGGTATGAGAGTAATATCGAAGTCCAGGCGCGTCGGGAGTATCTTGATCAGAGTCCTGGAACGCAGTATCGTTTCCATATCCAACACCAGGGAGGTCATCGTTTATGACTTTTGGTTGGATAAAACAGAGCTTCTTGCTCCTCACTGCATGGCACGTGTCCAGTGTAGTGACATGGTTCCAGGCCATGGCTGTTCATGTGTTCGCACCTGAATGGTACGACTGGGTCTGGATAAATGTAGGACAAGCAAAGGGGCTCGCAGTAGCGGCCCTAGAAGCTGTCAGTGAACTCTGGCACAATCTAGGCTGACGATTTTTCATCAAGTAAAATAATTAGAAGGAGGGCAGATTATGTTTGATCCTCACATTAAAGGCGGCAATCAAATGTTCGTTGATGTCTTCAACTTGCATGCGCATGAAGTCTTTACGTTCGATTACTGGTACGAAGTTCTCCAGTATGACGATGGGGCAGGCAATCTACTCGATCAGATTGCCCCTCGTGTGTTCGTCCAAATGAAGCGTTAAGGGCTAACGTGAAAGACGTTTCCAGTATCAGATTCTGCTGGAAACAAGGGCTCGCACTTAGTGTCTAAATTAGTCTGGTGACTCGGGACCTGAGTGGTCAACTACCGTTTCTTTACGTTCCATGACAGCTAGTAACTAGACTAAAGAGGTTTTAAATGTCCACACCTTATTTGAAAGGTGGAAGATTCGTCAAACACATAGCGTGTACATCCCCAACATGCACCAGTTCCGACGCTATGGCGGTGTATGTCCAGGCGGATGGCAAGCAAGATGCAACCTGCTTCTCGTGCGGGCATTATGATTCGAACCCTTCTGGTGCATCAATGATCCCCGATAATCCATCGGGTGAAACCAGAGCCAAGGTTCATAGTGTGCTTTCAGTAGCACAAATATCAGAGTGTCCCACGAGAGGCATTCCTTCCCGTGAAATTCATTTATCTACATGCGAATTCTATGGAGTTCGTACCCTTCTCGCAGGCTACGATGGTAAGACACCGGTAGCCCTCGCCTTCCCCTACTATGATACACATCATAACCTAATAGGCTATAAGAAGCGCTTACTAACAGAGAAAATCTTTAATGTAATTGGTACTACTAAGGAGTGTTTACTCTTTGGTGCCCATAAATTCCCTAGTGGTAAGAAACTTTACATTACTGAAGGAGAGGTAGACGCTCTCTCTCTGTATCAAATCCTTAAGGACCTAGCTGGGTTTGAGTGGAAGCACTTAGATCCATGTGTGGTCTCCATTCCCCACGGCGCACGTACTGCTGCCGCATCTCTTGGTCGTAACCGGGAGTACCTCTCACAATTCGACGAGGTTATACTTGTGTTCGACCAAGACGATGCGGGCCAGGCTGCCGCCGCTTCAGTTGGTCAGTTCCTTGACCCATCTAAAACAAAGATAGCTCATTTCTCAGAGAAAGATGCGAACGATATGCTCACGAAGGGCAAATCTAATGAACTTAAATGGGCTGTTCTAAGCCACGCCCAACCCTATCAACCCGAGGGTATCACTACATCTAAAGAACTCCTCACACGGGCTCTCACGCCGCCTGAGAGGGGGTTAGATTGGCCCTGGCCAAACATGACTAAGCTCACACTCGGACGCAGGCCCGGAATTCATTTGTTCGGAGCAGGTGTAGGGGTAGGCAAAACGGAGTTGTTACATGAACTTATTTACCATACGATACGAAATGATAAAAGGCCAATCGGCTGCTTCCTCTTGGAAGAGTCTCCGGCACGAACTCTCCGAATCCTCGGCGGCAAGGATTTGCAGCGGCCGACACACAGAGCTGATGTATCGATCGATACAGAAATACTTAGACGGGCTATCACCAGTTTCTCAACACCCCGTGAACTTCTCTTTTTGTTTGACCACAAAGGATCCCGAGACTGGGACACAATTTTCAGTCAAGCTAAGTATCTCGCAGCCGTGCATGGAGTTAGAGATATCGTCATCGACCCTCTCACAGCAATCATATCTCATGAAGAGTCAACAGATAGGGCGCTTCACCGTATAATGTCAGAGATGTATACGCTGGTAGCAGACCCATTTAACTGCACAGTGTATGTCTCATCCCACCTTAACGAACCACCCCGAGACAAGACACCTCATGAAGAAGGGGGACGTGTGTTCGAATCCCAGTTCACTGGTTCTCGTGCCATGATTAGATTTTCTGACTATGTATGGGGTATGGAACGGAACAAACAGGCTGCTGATGTTGTCGAACGTAATACTACAATCATCCGTAACCTGAAGGATAGGGACCACGGGATAGCAACCGGTGAAACTTTTTCCCTATTTTATGATCAGAGTACGGGTAGATACTTAGAACCTAACAAGGATTTTTAAATGGATTACTTATATTGGGCACTACTAGGATTCACTAGCGGCCTTAGCGGATACGGTGGGTACTACTACGGACA
>SDBT01004103.1_pt1 | contig 24841 bp, 21 predicted proteins | sample 2277101 | NCBI WGS metagenome assembly SDBT01 (sample SAMN10404973, study PRJNA504765) | marine sediment metagenome | isolation source: marine sediment core GS10_PC15, 103 cmbsf | place: Arctic Ocean: Southern Knipovich Ridge | collected 2010 | reverse complement strand
AATGATCATTTTTTAAGCACCACACAGATATTCGAGTGTTATGAGTGGATGTTGTGAAATTAAAAAATTTAAGAAATATTTTTTCTGAATAGAATTTAGAAGTGGGAACGTAATGGTGATTATGTACCTATGAACAATAGTAGGTATTTAATGATAATTGTATTTTGATTATATCCGAAATATAGTCAACGATAATTATTTTTTAATCTTTATTTTTAATTTTTTTAAATGACTATTATTTGAAATATTATTGAGCTTCAAATATTTTCTAAATTTTGAATGATTATTTTTTAATAAAGAAAAAACCAAAATCAATTATTTATCCCTTTTTCAAGCAGTTCCCGTAGATACCTGTTTATTTTAATCGGGTCCGAGTTGTAAAAGATCTCATCCATACCGAATGTATCGATTTTTTTGGCCATCTTATAAAAAAACTTAATATTATTTATACTTTCCCTTACAATCTCGGAAGGGTTTTCTCTATATGGAAATAGGTCAAGGCCATGCCATTTATTGTATTTATTCTTATACAACCAATAGGTGAATTCAAGTGTCTGCCAAAAGTTTACACTACCCACTATAATATCATCATCAAAAATAGTGTGATTATCATTCCAGTGAGTATGGAATAATTTTTCATATCTTTGAATCAAGGCAAGTGATTCAGAAATATTCTCCTTCATTATTAATGCATGCCCGATATCTATATTAACTCCAAGATTTTTACGGTTTATTTCATTTACAATAGTCATTACTTCCCCTGCTCTGCCCAGGAAGATATGAGTTCTCGGTTCAAACTGTTTATATTCGATTGCAAATTTCTGGTCAGGGCAGTAATCACAAAGCTCGGTAAGACATTCCACCATCCATTTGATCCGCTTATTATAATCTACCTGGAAGAAATAATCATAACCATCCTGTGCAGGCCAGTACACCATTACCTCTGGTTTAAACTCCCGTGAAATATCTACTGCTCTTTTAGCCAGATCAAGTGCATCTTTCCTTATCTGGGAATCAGGATTGGAAAATGCTCCGTATTTCCACTCTGGCTTTACCCAGAGGTGGGGACAGAATTGAACTATTTCTAAACCAGTTTCGTTTAATGCTTTTCTAATATTATCAAGATTGTCCTCATTTATCTCTGTGGGATAGTGGATTTCTATACCCCCGACTCCATCGATTTCTGATATAGATTTGATCCTGTCAACCACTTTCTGTTGAGGTCTATATCCTTCTTTTACAAATCTGTCATATACACTACCCATGTACCATACGCCGACCGATATCTTAATATTCATAATTACTCTCCTTCTATTTTTTTACTAAAAAAGTATAAGCATTTATTTTTTAGAATTTAGAATCTTTTTGGTAAATATTTATTTCAATAAAAATTTTTCTATCTCTTTTTTATTGGGAAGTGAATTTATCACACCCGCACTTGTAGAAGTCAATGCAGCCGCAGCGCTGGAAAATTTGAGTGCTTCTATCAATATTCTTTCATTGTTGAGCAAGTCTTTAATACCTTTTTTGATTATGTTGTACAGCATGCCTGCAACGAAACTATCTCCGCATCCACTTGCATCAACTGTATGTACTTTAAAGGCATCAATTTTTCCAAAATATTTTTTTGTAGCATAAAAACTGCCATCCTCTCCAAGGGTAACTATGCAAAGTCTGGGACCCATCAGCAATATTTTCTCCATACCTTTTTGGATATTACTTATACCAGTTATCAACCTGAGTTCATTATCGGTACATTTGATGATATCTGCAAAAGGAACTGCACCACGGATGGTTTTTTCCGCAGCTTCAAAAGAGGGCCACAACATTTCCCTAAGATTTGGGTCATAAGATGTCATAGCATTATTTGATTTTGCTACTTCTATTGCTTTGTAAGTAGAAGTCCTGCTCGGTTCCCCTATAAGAGTGATAGATCCGAAGTGAAATATTTTTGTATTTCCAAGAATATTATTATCAAATTCTTTATGATCTATGTACATGTCAGCGCTTGGATTTCTATAAAAAAGAAATTCTCTTGTATTGGGAGTAGGGAGTGAAATGAATGCAAGGCCTGTTCTTATATTTTTATCATACTGAAGCTGGGAAATATCAACACTATTAATCTCCAAAATCTCGGCCAGGAATCTGCCAAACTCATCATCTCCCACTCTTCCGAGAAAAGATGTCTTTAAACCAAGTTTGGCGCACCCAACCGCAACATTTGCTGGAGCTCCCCCTGGAGCTTTTTTGAATGATTCTACTTCTGGCAGAGATACCCCTTTATGTTCAGCAAAAAAATCAATTAATACTTCACCGAGGCAGACAATATCTATTTCTTTATTCATATTATTTTAAGATTTTTTCCTGTTTGTTCCACAGATCATATCTTATGCTGGATGTATCGAGAATTATATCATTAAAAGATATTATTTGGCCCTTCTTTATTTCATTACTAACCATACTGTTCTCTAATAGACCCAGTGGGACATAATTATTATTTTTTACATCTTGAAAATCTATAGCACATCCCGAGTAAGTATATCCACCAGGAGAATCCAGCTTCTCTCCTTTGTGCAGGTGCCGTTTAGTCTTTCCCACGACAGAAGTAATAAAGCTATCTTTTATTACAAGTGAGGGCTGTTTCTCAACTAAAACATCATATATTGAAAGTAGTGATTCAATATTACCCAGGTGGTAAGGTTTGTAAAGGACATAATTGGGGCCTTTACCCATCTTTAAATAATTTAATTCTTCCAATATTGATTTTTGGTTTGTTGAAAATACTACAAAAACACCGGGCGCAACATTACCTACTGCATAATCGATTGAGGGAACAGTATTTAAAATGCCGCCGTCCTCTTTTAAACAGAATATTTTTGGAAGTTGATCCACCTCAGCCTCTGGCCCATGCATACCCTCAATATCTATAGGGTAACCGGTAGCATTGGAAAGTATGGCCATTTCCAGCATAGTCTTGGTGCCATCTACAAAAGATGCAATGCTTTGAGAGCTTACTCCAATTTCATCTGACATTTTTTGGAAATCTTCAGGATTGCTATAAATATTTAGAGGATTATTTTTGCCCTTACCTGCCGAGACAATATCCAGCCCCAATCTATGGCAAAATTCGACCATTTGTAGAGTGGCAGCAGGTTCATCGCCAGCTCCAACACTATAAATAATATTATTGGATATTCCTGTTTTTTTAAACAGGGGGCCAAAGGTTATTTCCGAAACAGCATTGAGGTTGATCACATTTTTCCCTTTTTGAAGGCACTTGTAGATTATTTCTGTAGCTTTTTCAGTGTTTATTTCACTGACAATAACAAGGTCGTATTCTTCACTATTGCAAAATAATTCTAAATCATCTGTAAATATTTTTACACTGTCCTTCCCCCTTTTATTATTTGCAGAAAAATTTTCGAAAACACCTGCTTTTCGCAGTACTTTTTTTGCTTCATCAATATTATGATTAAAAAAAGAAATCAAATCTATGCTGGAGATATTTTCGATTTGTTCTATCAGTGTAGATGTTTTTTGACCTGTGTCTGTCTCGTAACTTCCTGCTACTGCTACTTTGAATTTATTTTTTATATCATTATTCATGGTTTTAGCGCCAAATAAATTATAGATAAGGTGATCAAGATAATGATTTTAAATACTTTTTTACTGTTTTTACTATTTTATCTGCTGATAATCCAAACTTCTTAAATAGTTCTTCAGGCAGACCTGATTCACCAAAGCAGTCCTTTAATCCGATCCTTTTTAAAAAGATATCAGTCTTTTCTTCAAGTACTTCAAGAACAGCGCTTCCCAGTCCACCTATGATGCTATGTTCCTCACAAGTAAATACTTTCCTGGTCTTTAAACAGCTCCTGATTATAAGGTCACTATCAATAGGTTTTACTGATGCCATATTTATTACCTCCGCATGTACCCCTGATTCTTCCAATGTATCTGCAGCTTTTAACATCTCAAATATCATCATACCGCAACCTATTAGGGTAAGGTCTGTACCGTTCCTTAAAACACTGCCCTTACCCGGTACAAAATCTTCATCATAAGAAGTGATAACCGGGACCTCTGCTCTACCCAATCTTACATAAAAAGGACCAGGGATCTTTATTATTTTTTCTAGGACTTTCTTGGTCTGGACATAATCACATGGTACGATGACTCTCATTCCCGGTAGAACTCTCATCAAGGCAATATCTTCAATAGATTGATGTGAAGAGCCATCTTTACCGACTGAGATCCCAGCATGCGTAGATACTATCTTTACATCACAATATGAATGGGTAAGTGTATTTCTTATCTGGTCATAAGCTCTTCCCGGTGCAAAAATCGCAAGAGTAGAAGCAACAACAGTCTTGCCAGTCTTGGAAAGGCCGGAAGCAACACCTATCATATTCTGTTCAGCAACGCCAGCATCAAAAAACCTTTCCGGAAATTCTTTTGCGAAAAGACAGGTTTTTGTAGAGAGAGACAGATCTGCATCCATTACAAAAAGATTACGGTTTGTCTTACCGATTTCAACAAGTACTTCACCAAAAGCTTCTCTTGTAGACTTTTTTTTATTTGTTTCTATAATATTTTCCATTATTTAAAATTTAACGGTTTATCCGATCTGTTCCAGTTTTTTATTTAATTCACTTATTGCCAGGTCACAAATACTGGTGCTGCAAGGTTTTGAATGGTACTCATTATTATTTTCAAGAAATGATACTCCCTTGCCTTTGACGGTGTTTGCTATAATAACATTTCTATTATCCCTGCTATTTTCAAAAGCATCTACTATCTGTTTAATATCATGTCCATTGATCTCTAATACGTTCCAGCCAAAACTTTCCCATTTCTTATCCAAAGGTTCTAGCTTCATGACTTTTTCGGTTGGGCCGTCTACCTGGTAACCGTTCCTGTCAATAATAGCTGTTATATTTTTTAAATCATAATTTGAAGCAAACATTGCAGCTTCCCAGATCTGACCCTCGTCGCATTCTCCGTCTCCTAGCATGCAGAATATATGTCCCTTATGATTATCATATTTATATCCAAGTGCCATTCCTACAGCTGCTGAAAAACCCTGTCCAAGGGAACCGGTCGAAATCTCAACGCCAGGTAGTTTCTTACAGTCAGGATGACCCTGCAGTCTGGAATTTATTTTTCTCAGAGTAGATAATTCTTTATCAGGAAAATAACCGCTCATCGATAATAAAACATAAAATGCGGGAGCTGCATGGCCTTTAGAAAGTATAAAACGGTCCCTCTTTTCCCAATGAGGTTCATCAGGGCGGTGGTTTAAAATATGTAAATATAATACTACAATAATATCAGTACATGATAAGGAACCTGCAAGATGTCCTCCTTCACACTCAGTGGTCATCCGCAGTATTTTCTGACGTGCTATATTAGAATTTTTTTCTAGTTCTCTTATTATATTACCCATGATCCACCATCAAATAAAACTTTTTAATCACGATATCATTTGAAATAAAAAATTACAAATGATATTATATACAAAATAATTAAAAAATATAAGCTAATGATAAAATTTTATAATTATGATATCGACTTTTATTAAAATGTACTTTAAACTAACAAATGTATTATTTAATAACAATATGACAAAAACAACTTCAAAGTCTGTCTACATTAATCGTGAGAATATTTTTCTCACAACCTGATTTAATAAAAAGTAATTTTTAAAATATTATATAAAGAAAACAGTAATAAATTTTAAGGAGGTGGTTTGAATTATCATATAGCTTATTGCTTATTATTTATTTATAAGTATAAAAGCTGTAAAGAAAAATTTATAAAATCTAGAAGTAAATAAAAAAGGAAGGTGGTCATAATGAAAGAAATATGAGATTTGTTTTAGAAATTAGCACGATTAGCCTACTTCCAAACAAATCTCTAGGGTATTTTAACAAATAATTAAATCAAAGAGGAGTTAAAAATGAAAAAAATATTAATATGGCTGTTATGTGTAGTTTTCATAGGTTCAATGGCTTTTGCAGGAATAAGTTGTAAAACAGAAGCGGTTGAAGAAGTTTCAGAAACAGCTGAGGAAGTTGCCGAAGAAGTAACTGAGGAAGTTGCTGAGGAAATCGAAATGCCTGCTGAAGATATAAATCTCAGCATGTGGATGCAGGACTGGCCTGGAGGAATAGCATTTGTAGGTGCATTTAATGATTATTATATGGAAAAGTACCCGAATGTCAGCATTGAATGGACCCTGATAGGATGGTCAGACCTTGGCCAAAAAATAATACCAGCAATTATAGCTGGTGAAGAGCCAGATATAATATTTGGTTATGGGGAATGGTTTATTGGCCAGGATGTATCTCAATTGTTTTTGAAATTGACACCTGATGCTTTTACCAAGGATGAAATGGCTGAATTTATTTATCCAGAAGCATTTGATAAAGTAGATGCAATCATGGGTAGTGATGGTGAGATATACGGAGTAGGCTGGAGAATGGGGCCTGACTTTGATATGGTAACTGTCAATATGGACATGGCTGATGCAGCAGGAGTAGACATATCAGCAGTAAGTTCCTGGGACGATATAATAGATATATCCAAAAAGATGACCCAGTACAATGATGATGGTTCAATAAAAGTTTCTGGTGTATCTCTGGATAATTATTGGACTCTCTGCCAGGGATATGTAAACATGGTAAGACAGCTTGGTGGGGATCCTTTTGACGCAACCACGGGGACCTGGGATTTTAATTCTCCAGCAGGACTGGAAGCAATTGAGATACTGGATCAATTTGTTGAACAAGATATATGGGATCCAAGTTCAGGCTCAGCATTGGATGCATTTACAAAGGGCTTAACAGCAAGCTTCTTTATAGGACCCTGGTTTACTACTAATGTCTGGGGAACTTTTCCTGATATGAATATAGACCTTTACCAGGTACCGGCAATAGATGATAATCTTATAAATCTGGTTCCGTCCATACAGATGATGAGTTTCTCCAAGAGTGTCGAGGGTGCTAAGAAAGATGCAGTACTGCTTTATGCAAAAGAGTTGATAGAGCCAAAATTTATGGAGCTTTATGCGGCAAATGATCCCGGCATTGGAGTCATCCTAAACAAAGTATTTGTAGATAATTACAAAGCTGGTGATTACGAAGATTTATTTACAGATGAAGCTAAGACTACATTACTCGGAAGGTCTGTGGCTGAGACCGATGCCTTCATTCCTGGCATAGTTCCAATTCCTCATAAGACCACTTTTGATCAGTGGGCTCAGATAATGACACCGGAATTCCAGAAAGTATTTATGGAAGACGGCTCTTATGAAGATTTTGTACAAGCTATTTCAGATGGATTGACAAAAGCTGAAATGGAAAAAGATCTTTAAAAGCAGATGATAGTATTAGTGGGGCACATAATTGTGTCCCACTAAAAAATTAAGAGGTTAATTTAAATTGAAAAAAGGTTAAAATTCATTTTATATTAAACAAAAGTCAATGGAAAAGAAAAACTATAAATCAAAATATAAGACCTTAAGTGGGAAAAAAACTGTTAATTATTACATATTAGTTACTTCGCTTATTTTAATATCGTATTTTATTTTACTTTCGGTCTGGCCTTTTATATATAACTTATTTATAAGTTTTTGGAAATTCAATATTTCCGGCCCTAAAATTTATGAAAAGTTTGTGGGTATTGCTTATTACAAGATGGTTTTAACAGACCCGGTATTTATTAAATCTCTTACAAATACTCTTATTTATCTTGGAATTTTTGTAGTAGTCGGATTAGTTATCGCTTTAATTCTAGCTGAAATGATTCACAGAACTTATGGTGTGGCTAAAAAAATATATACTGCTATGTATTTTACGCCCGTAGTCACTTCCTTAGCGGCGACTGCTTTGATTTGGAAATTGATATATTATCCAAAAGTTGGTATTCTAAGCACTTTTTTGACAAATGTTTTTGGTGTGGAACCACAGACTTTTTTACAGGACCCAAAAATTGCCCTTTTTTGCATAATAATATTAGATATGTGGAAAAGTATAGGTTTGGAGGCGGTCATATTGGTGACTGGAATAGAAGAAATTCCAGAATCTTATTATGAGGCATCTAGAATCGATGGGGCAAGTCCTTTCCAGCAGTTTTACAAGATTACTATCCCTTTGCTTCGACCACAGATATTTTTTTTATTTATTATAAAATCCATTTATGTTTTCAAAGTTTTTGTACCAGTATACATGATGACCACTTATCCACAGGGAGGACCGATGAATTCGACACAGGTCCTAGCATTGAATCTATACCAGCAAAGTTTTCAAAATTTAAAATTTAGTTATGGCGCGGTAGTTTCTCTGGTTATTTTTGTACTAATGTTGTTCTTTGTAATTATGCAAATTAGATATTTTAGGAGCCAGGTGGACTAATGAATAAACTAAAAATAAGGAAGCGTAAACCTTTTCTGTATTTCAACAGGACAATTCTGCATGTCTTATTGTCTATTGGTGCCCTTGCTTTTATGTTTCCATTTATATGGATGCTGCTATCTTCATTTATGACGAATACAGAAATTGTTGCCTCACCAATTACTCTTTTCCCGGGATCATTTTATTTAGAGAATTTTAAAACTGTTTTTGATGAAATACCAATTGGAAGGGCATGGTTTAACAGCCTGCTTACCTCAGGCCTGGTTACTTTTTTTGTTCTTTTTACTTCATCGCTTGCAGGTTATATGTTTGCAAAAATGAGGTTCAGGGGTAATAATTCATTATTTACACTGGTATTATCAACCATTCTATTTCCAACCCATGTTATTTTAATTCCTTTATATTTGCTTGTAAGCAAGATGAAGCTATTAGATTCATATACAGGAATAATATTGCCATTTTTAATCTCTGGTTTTGGAGTATTCCTGCTAAGACAATTTATTTATGGAATACCTAATTCCTTGATTGACGCAGCTAAAATTGACGGAGCAAGTGATTTTAAAATATATTTAAGAATAATCCTTCCTCTTACCAAACCTATATTATCAGCTCTGGGAATACTTATATTTGTTTGGACTTATGATGAATTATTATGGCCTTTGACAGTAATAAACAGTAATGAGATGAAAACAATTCCGGTGGTATTGGGCCACTTCACCAGGGCACAGGGTCAATATCCAGGATCCAGTATGGCTGCATCTACGCTCGTAGTTATTCCTATGATTATAGTCTATTTAATTTTTCAGCGTAATTTTATAAAAGGCATAAGTATGACAGGAACCAAATATTGACTTTAATAATTTTTTATTAATTATACGATATAGTAAATGAATTCTAGACAACGTCTTATGACAGCATTATCAAGAGGGGTTCCTGACAGGGTGCCTCGAGATTTAAGTTGGGGCCTTTCACCAATATTTTATGAAAAATTTAAAAAAAATACTGGTGAAACTGATTACTATAAGTATTTTAAAGTAGACTACAGATTGCTCGATTTTAAATCTACAAAAAAAGTAATAGATTTTTCAAATTATTTTAATGAAAGGGCAGATGTCCAGGGGTTTTATAATGACGAGTGGGGGATCGGTCATGTTAAGAGTACAAACACTGATTTTCATTTTGAACATATTATATCACCTCTGAAGTTTGCTGAAAGTGTAAATGACATAGTTGATTATCCTATACCGGATTTTATGGAAGAATACCGTCATGCTCATTTTGATGAAAAAGTAAAAAATTTACATGACAGTGGAATGGCTGTTGTAGGTGTTTCTATAGCCCAGACCCTTTTTGAGCAAGCATGGTTGATCAGGGGTTTTGAGGAACTTATGATGGATATGATAGCTAGACCAGAAATGGCTGAGTGCTTGCTTGATAAGCTTCTTAATCTTAGGATAGAAATGGCAAAAAGATTAGTAATGGCAAATGTGGATGTTTTAATGCTAGGAGACGATGTTGGAATGCAGACTGGTATGCTAATAAGCCCACTGCAATGGAGAAAATGGTTAAAACCAAGGCTTGCTAAAATAATTGTGTCAGCTAAGTCTCTAAAACCTGATATTAATATATTCTACCATTCTGATGGTAATATAGAACCAATAATAGATGAACTTATAGAAGTCGGGGTTACTGTATTAAACCCCATCCAGCCAGAATGCATGGATCCTGCACAAATCAAAAAAAAATATGGAAGTAAAATTTCTTTCTGGGGAGCCATTGGAGTACAAACAAACCTTCCTTTTGGGACACCTTATGATATAAGGCAGGAAGTAAAACTAAGGATGGAAACCATTGGAAAGGATGGAGGTTTTGTAATAGGGCCCACGCACTGCATAGAGCCAGAAATACCATGGGAAAATCTTGTTGCAATGTTTGATGCAATAGAGGAATTTGGAAATTATCGGTAATATAGATATTGTATTAAAGGTATGCATATGGACAGGAAAATATTGATTGGAGATAATGAAAATTGAATAAGAGAAATTTAATAGAAAAAGTAATAAAAGGTGAAGAGGTCGATGAAATACCATGGACAATATATAGATCACTATTGCCCTGGGGGGAGAAAGAATTCAAATTTAGGACAGATGGATTGGGATTAATATATGAGGGATTCCCAGTTTGTAACAGTCAGGTTCTAAATATAGAAATTATTGATAAAATTGAATATATTTTTAGGGATAATCAAAAAAAAAATATAATAAAGAGGCAATTCAATACCCCCCTTGGATCTTTAGATATCACTTATGAGCACCCAATCGATTCATTACCCCAATTATGTGATATACCTTCGAGATTCGGAACCAGCGATGTAATGCAGAGGGAGCTTTCATGGATAACTAAATTTCCTTTTGAAAATGAAACAGACTATGAAAAACTTGAATTTATCTATGATAATGTAAGATATGTACCTATTGATGAAGAGTATATAAAAACTGACAAGATAATTGGGGATGAAGGGTTGGTTATGCTCAACGGCGGAAGGTCACCTTTCTCGCTTATTTTGTTTTCATTGATGGGATATGAAAAATGTTATATTGAATATCATAGCAACCGGAAAAGGTTATTAAAATTTTTTGATTTTTTGTACCAAAAATCCAGGGAACAGTATATCTTGGCATCTAAATCATCAGCTTTTGTTATATGGTGTCCTGATAATATAACAAGCGGATTAATACCGCCCTATATTTTCAAAGATTATTTTATCCCTTTTTATAATGATGTAGCAGAGATATTACATAAAAGTGGAAAAGTCCTTGCTGTACATATGGATGGAACCCTTAAGATCCTGGTTGACCTGATAAAGGAAACAAAAATTGATATCATAGAAGCTTTCACGCCCCCACCAATGGGAGATTTACAGGTCAGAGAGGCAAGGGAAAAATGGCAGGATAAAATATTGTGGATTAATTTTCCTGGGACCTTGATTGCTTCTGGTGACTTTAAAAACATTAAAAATTATACTGAAAGATTGGTAAGGGATATATACCCAGCTAAAAAATTCCTTATGGGTTTTACGGAAAATTTCCCACTGGATAAATGGAGCACATCCTTTGAGGCAATTTCTGAAGTTTTGGCGGACTTGGAAATGTAGACATTATGGAATAATTATTGTTAACAGTTAAAAAACAAGCCATTAACATTAAATATTATACAGAAAGAAGAATATGGAAAGTCTTGAAAGAGTAAAAAGAGCTATTAAATTAAAAAAAATTGATGATATCCCTGTTTCCTTTGAGTTGGTTGGAGAATCAGATTTGAAGGAATTTTATTTTGATGCTCCCAAAAATTGGAAACCAAAAAGGTACCCCCCCTTTGTTTTTGATGTAGAAGACTATGTCGAAGAAAAAAACTCAAAAAAAGAGGATGAATGGGGTGTTGTATGGGGTTATGGAGATACATTATCAGCAGGAGGTATTCCAATAGAAGGCCCATTAAAAGACCTCGAAGATATAAGGAATTATAAATTTCCTGATCCATATGGTCCGGGTAGGTTCGACAAGATTCAATCAATTATTGAAGACTATACAAACAAATATTGTTACATTACCTGGTTTGGACTACTTTTCGAAAGGCTACACTTCCTACTGGGTTTTAACGAGACTCTGATAGGATTAGCAACTGATTTAAAAAAAGTAGAATATGCTCTTGATAAAATTGTAGACTTCCAGCTAAGGCTCATTAGCAATCTTGCTGTTACTTTGAAAGATAAAATACATGCATTTGCTTCTACTGATGATTGGGGAGGACAAAAAAACATTTTTATTAGCCCGGAACTATGGCGTAGAGTATTTAAACCAAGGTATGCTAGGATTGCTAAAGAGGTTCATAGACACGGGCTGGATTTCTGGATGCATTCAGACGGTAAGATCGAGGAGATCATACCCGATCTTATAGAAATAGGCGTTGATGTATTTAATCTTAATACTTCAAGGCTCCTTGGAATAAAAGAGTTTGGCGAAAAGTTTGCCGGCAGTTCCTGTTTTTGCACTTATATCGACTTACAAGATACTGCAGTCTTAGGATCCAGAGAAGAGATAATAGAAGATGCTCACGGCCTTGTCAAATATTGGAGCAATGATTTTGGAAGTGGAATCATTGCTATGGATTACAGGGGTAATGAGATCTACCAGGGTTTATACACTCTGGAACAGATACTAGATAGAAAAAAAATAGCTCTTAAAGCTTTCAAAGAAGCCTTTAAGAAAAAGATTAAGGGAAATTTATAAATCATATTATTTGAAGACGATTTTAAAAAGGATTAAAAAGATTGGAGTAATTATTATGAGTGATTATAAAATTTTTAAAAAAGGAAGCTATAAATTTAACCCTTTTGTAATCGACAATAAGACCCTAGAAAATACTCAGGAAATTACCCTGTCAGAATATGGTAGCAAAAAGGAGTTGTCATGTGGTATTTTCAAAATGAAAAATAATTCTTTTAAACTCACCTACCCTAATGATGAGGTCATGTTGATACTGGATGGAGAGGTAGAAATAATTACGGGAAATGATAATCTTAATCTTAAATCAGGTGATATCATTCAGGTAAAAGAAGGTCTGAAAGCGATAGTCAATACAAAAAGCTCTGTAGAGATATTTTTTGTCGGCTACCCAGTAAAAAGTATCGGATAAAATAGCAGAAATCATAAAAATCATATTGAGTAGAGAGGGATAGATGGGTTTTAAATATAATATTCCGGAATATAAAATAGTTTCTAATCAAGAATTACAGACAATCCACAGGACATCTTTGGATATTTTAGAAAATATTGGAATAAAGATAGCAAATAAAGAAATCCTGGAAAGGATGGACGGTGCTGGGGCAATTATAGATAAAAAAACTGGGATCATAAAGCTGCCGGGTCAGCTTGTTCTGGATTCAATAGAAAGATCAGGGAAAAAACATATACTCTATGGACGTGACCGTAATAAAAAGGCAGAATTTGGCTATGATATGTTCAATTTTAATGGGAGTTCAGGACAGTATCAAATAGTCGACCAGGAGACCTTAAAAAGACGTAATCCCAATTTGGGAGATTTGAAAAAAGCTATAGCAATTGGAGATTCTCTGGATAATATAAATATGGTAGGAGCCATGGTAGTTCCTTCTGATATTCCTTTTAACATTTCAGATATTATAATTTTCTATCATCTACTTACTTTGACTGACAAACCTTTTACAGGATGGGTTTTAAGCCGAAGTTCAGCCAGAATAATTATTGAGATGATGGAGATAATGGCCGGGGGAGCCGAAGAATTAAAGTCTTTTCCTTTTTATGAAGTCTTTATAGAACCGGTAAGTCCTCTTACTTTCAGGGATGAGAGCCTTGAGATTCTGCTGGCATTTGCACAAAAGGGGCTCCCAGTAGGGTTTAGTCCGATGGTACAGGTAGGTGCATCAGGTCCTTGCAGTATTGCAGGTACACTGGCTCTGGAAAATGCAGAGATCCTCTCAGGGATAACTATTGCGCAACTAATAACCCCTGGCCTACCAGTAAGTTATGGAGGCATTCCTCATATTTTTGATATGAAAGCACAGATGATATCTTTTGGGTCACCAGAGCAGGCTCTTATGGCAGCAGCCATGACTCAAATAGGCAGATATTATGGATTTCCTGTATATAACAATACCGGTATGAGTGATTCTAAATGCATGGATGCACAATATGGAATAGAAGCCTCTTCAACTCTTGCTTACGGTACGCTTGCCCATGGAGATATATTTGGCCATCTAGGCATTTGTGGGGCCGATAATGCAGCAAATCTTACCCAGCTTATTGTAGATAATGAACTGGCTGGAAGTTTTATAAGGATACTTTCAGGATTTGATATAAATGAAGCAGGGGATGCTTATAAAGAAATTGAAAAAGAAGGAGTCGGGGGCAACTTTCTTGGAAATAAAATGACTCTAAAAAACTTTAGGGAAATAATATGGTATCCAGATCTTTTCGACAGGACACCCTGGGATACCTGGAAAAAAAATGGGGCAAAGGACACGATATCGCTTGCGAAGGAAAAAGAAAAAGAATTATTTAAAAGATTCGAACCGCTGCCTGTAAGCAGTGAAAAATTAAATGAGCTTAACAGTTTATTAAAACATTATAATATCGATTATAAATAATAAGAGTAAAGACAAATACCGACTTTGGAGGATGTAAATAATGAAAAAATATATGAAAGCAGCCATTCTTGTAAAACCTGAAAATATGGAAGTCCATGAGGTTCCAGTACCTGAGCCTTCTTATGGTTGGGTAAGAATAAAGGTAAAAGCATGTGGTATCTGCGGAAGCGACATGCATTATTATAAAGGAAATTACCCTGAATTGGAAACTGGCAGCATTATAGAGAAAAGGGTCCTGGGAAAGACATACGGCCACGAGGCAACAGGTATTGTTGACAAACCCGGTGAAGGAGTGGCTGGTCTTATGATCGGAGACAGAGTGGCAGTTATTCCGCCTTTTCCCTGCATGAAATGTCAATACTGTCAGGTAGGTTTATATGAGGACTGCAAGGACCTAAAGATAATTGGATATGATTATCCAGGGGGTTTTGCAGAATACATGAATGTACCTGCCAGCAATCTTTTCGTCATTCCAAAAAATATATCATTTGAGGAAGCTGCAACTCTGGATGCATTGACCGTCGGTGTTCATGCAGTTCACAGGGGAGGAGTCTCTATTTCTGACAGGGTTGCTGTATTGGGAGCTGGTGCTATAGGAATTGCTTTGATAGCAGTAGCAAAAAAAGCTGGAGCAAGAGAGATATTCGTCACCGCAAAACATCCCCTGCAGAGAAAGATAGTAGAAAAAATGGGAGTTTCGAAAATATATGATCCAGGGGAAAAAGACCTGACGGAAAAGATAATAAGTGATGCGGGCTCAATGGGTGTAGACTGCGTACTTGAAAGTGTAGGAGTAAAAGGGGAAGTCCTGGAATTTGGAGTCTCTATATTGCGTAAGGGGGGTAAACTTGTATTTACCGGCTTGTTTGAAGAAAAAGTTAATATTAGCTTCTGGGAAATCCTGATAAAAGATGCAACAATAACTGCCTCCGGGGCATTCGGGATGTGGAACCTGGTCCCGGAATTTCATTTAGCTGTAGAGATGCTCAAGAATGGAGAATTTCCCGCTAAAGACATAATTACTCATAAATTTAAATTGGATAAAATAAATGATGCTTTTCAACAAAAATTAAAACCCGGAGAAAGAGACAAGACTATAAAAGTGGAAATAGTATTTTAAAAGACAAATTCAATATAGTATGGAAGAAGGTTTGTAGGAGGTTATGTGATGGGTAGGGAGTATAATATAAGGCCATTAAGTAGTTTATCTGTAAAAAAGATACATGATGAATCTCTAAGGATATTGAAGGAAATTGGTTTTAAGGTACCAAATAAAAAAGTACTTGAGATCCTAAAGGAAAACAAAGCTGATGTAGATTTTGATAATGAAATAGTAAGATTTCCCGGAGATCTTATTATGGAATGTCTAAAACAGCAGCTTGATAATAATAAAACTTTTTTCAATAGACACCCCAGATATAGAAAAACAGACCATACTATGAAGGGCTGGATGAGCCTTGGCAATACTTATGAGATATTCGAACCAGTCTCAAGCATCAGGCGGAAGAGTAATCTATCTGATATTATCAAAGCTATAATACTGGCAAATGGTTTAGAGAATATAGACAGGGTATCAGCATTTGTTGTTCCTAATGAGTATAAATATAATGAGGAGCTTGTCGATGTAATACAGTATTATCTTCTCTATTTATATTCTAAAAAGAGGTATTTTATGGGAATAACCAGGAAATACAATTCCGCAAGGTGCCTGATAGAAATGGCGAAAACCATAGCTGAAGATGATTTCCAGTTAAGGAGCGGGGACCTATTGGAGTATGAATTAGAGGCAACAAGTAATTTAGAATATTGTCCCGATCATGTATCGATTGCCTATGAATTTGCACGTAACAAATTGCGGGTGAGGACAACACATTTTGCCCTGATGGGAAAAATCACTCCATTAAACTATGCTTCCACTATAACTCTCCTGAATGCTCATATATTAGCTGGAACCGCAATAATAATTCTAATGAATCCTGAGAATGCATTTGCAAGATATATAAGTGCTGCACATATAACCAAAAAAGGTGATAGTGAGTTACCATTATATGGCAGTCCCAGCCAATCTATTTTTGCTTTTATGGCAAAACAAATGGCTGATTTTTATGGATTTGAAAACTGTTATACAAATTCTAATATTAGCGATGCTTTTTTGGATGACTTTCAATTTGGGTTTGAAAAGGGAGTCTCGGCAACCATACCCAGGATGCTGGGTTTTAACCAGTGTGGAGTGGAAGGTATTGTAGGCTTTGATGAAGGCTCAAGTTTTGAAAGGCTGGTAATCGGCAATGAGTTTCTAAGTTATCTTAATTTCATATTCGGTCATGATTATACAGTCGATGATAATACGATAGATTTCGAAAGAATAAAAAAAATTGGTATTGGTGGTAATTTTGCTTCCAGTTCCGGAGATTTTGAAAAACATGATTACCTGTATTGGAACTCTGACATATTTATAAGGGAATGGCATAAAGATTGGAGAAAAAATAGGAATATGACACTTGACAGAATAGAGAATAAAATCCAAGGGATTTTAAAAGAAAACTTTCCTCCCAAACTAGTTATAGACGAAAGCAAAGTGGAAGAGCTTGACAATATTATAGGTTATCATATTAAAGATATCAGTTTCCCTGGTAATTTTAAAAAGGAACTGGAATATATCATCAAAGCCATGGTATAGATTTATAAAAGTTTGGAAAAATATTTAAAATTAAGGAGTTTGATCGTGAAAAAATTAAAGATAGTAATAATAGGAGCAGGAAGTGCAGACTTTGGCCAGGGTGTCCTTGCAGATTTTATGACCAGTAAAGAATTAAAAGAGTTTGAAGTAATATTGGCCATGGTCGATATTGATAAAATAGCGTTAGATAGGATGTATAGACTTGCAAATCTTCTTAAGGATTTCCATAAGTCGCATGTAAAAATAGAGGCTAAACTAGACAGGCTTGAAGCTCTACCGGGGGCTGATTATGTAATAACCTCTGTTGCTGTCAGAAGATGGGAACTATGGCAAAAGGATTTCTTTATACCCGCTTCATATGGATTTAAACATGTTTTTGGTGAAAATGGCGGTCCAGGCGCTGCATTTCATGCAATGAGAAGTCTGAAAATCATGATACCTATATGTAGGGATATGGAAAGATTATGCCCTGATGCATATTTATTTAACTATTCAAATCCGGAAAGCAGGGTCTGCCTTGGGGTAAGCAAATTAACCAAAATAAGAAATGTAGGGCTATGCCATGGCCCAATGGAGACTATTGCCAAACTTGGAGAAGTACTGAATAAACCAGTCGAAGAGATCGATATGACAATCGGAGGTATTAATCACTTTCACTGGGTGCTGAAAGTCAACGATAAAAAGACGGGAAAGGACCTTTATCCTGAACTTGATAAGAAAATATATGACTTCAATTGGGATGCTGATACCCTTACTCCGGTCTTGTATAGAATATTCGGACTTTTTCCATTTCCCGCACCCAGCCATCCCGGGGAATATATGAATTTTGCTTTTGATATAGCCGGACCAAGATTCATCCATTGGGGGATAAGCCCCATATCTTACAGCACCAGCACTAAGGTAACCGACCTGGACTTTTTCATTGAAGGAATGTCCAATACTCCGAGCTATACACTGTGGTCTCAAAATCAGGTGGAAAGGATAGAGAGGGTATTGTCAGGAGACCTTCCTCTTACTGATAAGGATATACTTTTAAATAAAGATATTACCGAACCGAGTAGGGAGATCTCAATATCTTTGATCTGTGACATGGAATTAAACACTAACAGGAGAGAGATAGGAGGAAATGTCATGAACAAAGATTTTGCTATTTCCAATCTTCCTGAAGATGCAATAATAGAGGTGCCTATCAAGGCAAATGCTGAAGGCATAAAACCTGTAAAGGTCGGAAAACTTCCTGATGCTATTGCGGGTATGTGCAGTACACAGACCTATATACAGAACCTTATAGTAGAAGCTTTTGAAAAAAAATCAAAAAAGATCTTTTTCCAGGCAATTATGATAGATCCCATTATTGATAATGCTGATAGAGCCGAAAAGATGATGGAGACAATGTTAAAGGCGGAAAAAGAGTTTTTACCAGAATTAAACTAATGGATATAATATATTAGAAAAATGAGAAACAGTTAAGGAGTTATAAAAATGAGTAAAGAATTTAATATAAAAATATTAAGCGATAAAGATCTGAAAAAAATACATCATAGTTCTCTTCAAGTGCTTGAAGAAATAGGGGTAAAATTACCCCACAAAGAAGTATTGGATGTTTTTAAGCAGAACAAGTTTGATGTTGACTTTGAAAATAAAATTGTCAAGATGCCTAAAAAATTAGTTGAGGATATTATAAAAAAAGTCATACAAAATACTTCCGAATATTATGAAAAATATGAAAATCTGGATATTAAAAAACATAATGTTGACAGTATTATGACTATTGCAAATCTGGAATATCTTATAGATTTTGAGACCAAAAAAAAGAGAAAAGCGACAATATCTGATATACTTAAGTCCATAGTAGTCGGAAATAAGCTTGGCTTTAAGAGGGTTTCTTGTTTTGTTAAACCTGATGGATACGATGATGACGATGTAAGTATAATACAGCATTATCTTCTATATCTTTATTCAAAAAACAGATTATTTAAAAACCAGATGCATCACTCTATTAACTGTACTAAATGTATTATTGAAATGGCAAAAGTAGTAGCGGAAAATGAAATACAATTAAAAAACGGGTCTCTTGTAGAATTTGAATTCGAACCCATAGCAAATCTAGAATTTACTGAAAAGGACCTTGAAGTAGCTTTAGAATTTTCAAAAAACAAGATGAAGGTTCTTACGACCCACTGGTGCTGGATGGGATATCACGCCCCGCCAACTTATGCCGGTACTCTGACATTGTCAAATACCAACTTCTGGGCAGGTGTGATTGTTTTAATGTTGCTAAATCCCGATACTTTATTTTTTGATTATATTTTTGCTACTCATTGTATGAATAAAAATAACCGCGAGATGCCTTTATTCGGAGGACCAAACCAAGCTATACTTGCACTTGGTGGAAAACAATTGGCAGATTTTTATGGTTTCAAATACTGCCTTGCCTCTACAGGTATAACGGATTCTATTGAAGACAATCATCAGGCTGGTTTTGAAAAAGGAGTAAATGCTGTTATGGCACTCATGGCCGGAGTAGATAATGTGGGAGTAAGGGGAATTATTGGACCTGACCAAGGTGTAAGCCTGGAGCAATTGATAATAGATAGCGAAATGGATAGTTATTATGATTTTATATTTAATCGAAAAATAACAATAGATGATAAAACAATTGATATTGAATTTATGAAAAAAAATGGGATCGGAAAAAATTTTCTAGAATCACCTGGCCATGACAAAATATTTGACGAAAATTACTGGGATTCGGATATTTTTTTCAAAGGTTTATACAAAGACTACTCCAGAAATGCTGCCAATAAAAAAATAAATGAAAAATTAAATTGGATTCTTAAAAAAAACTATCCTCCTGAACCTGTCATAAATAGTAACAAAGTCTCAAGACTAGATGAAATAATGAAAAAATATATGAAAGAATCAAATTATAATAGATTTAATGAAGAATTAAATAAAATTTAAAATAGATCATTAATAAAAAATTTGAAGGATAATAGCAATGAAAAACAAATTATTAAAAATAAAGATCTGTAAATTGTTTTATCAGTATGATTTGTCGAAAACTGATATTGGCAGTAAATTGAGGATGTCGAGATTAAGGGTTTCGAAGCTCCTTAAGGATTCAATAAGAGAAGGTATAGTGAAAATATCCATTCAGGACATGGAAGGAACTTATTTAGACCTTGAAGATGCACTTGAAGAAAAATTCCGTATTTACAGGGCAGTTGTAGCCGATACTTCAGTAGATTATGAAATTACTAAGAAAAATATTGGTAAAGCTGCAGCAGGTTTTTTGGTCGATACTATCAACAAAGGAGATGTAGTTGGGGTAGCCTGGGGAACAACTATTTTTGAAATGGTAAGCCTGCTCCCCGAAAGAGTAGAAATGAAGGATATAGCAGTTGTTCAAATAACGGGAGGATCGAATCAAATACCAAGGGAAGTAAATGCTTCAGAACTCAGTAGAAGGATAGCTGAAGTGTTTAAGGCCAAATGTTATTATCTGCATGCTCCGGCGATACTAAGCAGTAAAGAGGCAAAAAAAGTATTATTGTCTGAAAAAGATGTTAAAAATACTCTTGAGAATTTTACTAAAGTCAATGTAGCTATTGTAGGGATCGGAAGTATCAAGCCAGAGCCCTCCACAATGTTATACAGGGATGGTTATATCAGCAAGGAAGATTTTACAAGTATTTTTAAAACCTGCGCAGTGGGTGACATAAATTCATATTTTTACGATAAGAAAGGTAACAGATGTGAGACAGCACTCGATGATAGAGTAATAGGTATAGATTTAGAGCAAATAAAGAGAATAAGATATGTTATAGGTATTGCTGGAGGGGTAGAAAAAGTCGATGCCATATACGGTGCATTAAAGGGAAAGATAATAAACTCAATTGTTACTGACCATGAAACTGCTGAGAAATTGTTGGAAATGGAATAAGGCAATTGGGATTCAGAAATAATGTTGATTTAAGGAGAAATAATACCTTGAATAAAAAATATGATTTTATTTTGAAGAGAAGAAGTATACGGAAATATAAAAACATAGAAGTACCTGAGCATGATATGAGGACTATTCTAAAGTCTGCCATGCATGCACCGGTCCCATATGAAGACCGCACTTGGAAATTGATTGTAATTGAAGATAAGGACCTGGTCGGACTCGTCGCTGAAATAAGCGGTAATCAGGAATGGGTAAAAGGATCAAATAAACTCATACTGGGGATAATAATTCCTTCAAAGGGTGAAATAAAGTGGAAGATTGTTGACGTAGCTATTGCCCTGGAAAATATCGTGATTATGTCAGAGGCCTTGGGATACGGTTCTTGCTGGGTAGGTTATTTTAAAGAAAAAAAATTAAAAAAACTATTAAAAATACCTCCAGACCATCAGATCCTGGCTTATATAACAATTGGTGCGAAGAATGAAGTTCCACCGGAGAGAGATTATGGTAGAGCAGAAAAATATATATTTTTGAATAACTTTGGTGAAAAATATACAGTTTATTGATCCTAGTATTATCTTAAACGGAAAAGGAGATTAAGAATATGAATAATTTAAAAATAGTAATAATTGGTGCTGGAAGTGCTGGATTTGGGCAAGGAGCAATTGCTGACTTAGTTTCTTCAGAGAGATTAAAAGAGTTTGATATGGAAATAATACTTGTAGATATCGATGAAAAAGCGCTTGAGAAAATGTTCAAGCTTTCACTGTTGATAAGAGATCATTATAAATCTGAGGCGATAATTAGTTCATTCCCAAATAGGCTGGAAGTGCTTAAGGATGCTGATTATGTAGTTGTGTCAGTAGCCAAAGACAGATGGGAGATGTGGCAGAAGGATTTTTATATACCAGCAGCATACGGATTCAAACATGTATTTGGTGAGAATGGTGGTCCGGGTGCAGCCTTTCATACATTGAGGGGCCTGAATATAATGATCCCTATAGCCAAAGACATGGAAGAACTTTGTCCGGATGCATTGCTTATAAATTTTTCCAACCCTGAAAGCAGGGTTTGCCTGGGTATCAGCAAGTTAACAAAAATAAAGGCAGTGGGCTTATGTCATGGACCAATAGAGACATTGGACAGAATAGGTGAAATACTTAAAAAACCTATAGAGGAGATAGAACTAACAGTCGCCGGCTTAAATCATTTTCACTGGGCGCTAAAAATAATTGATAAAAAAACAGGGGAAGACCTATACCCCGAGATCGATAAGAGGATATTTCAATTTGACTGGGAATCTGATCCTCTAACTCCAGAGTTATATAAATTATTTAGATTGATTACCTACCCTGCACCCAGCCATCCGGGTGAATATTTGAATTTTGCTCATGCTATTGCCGGTCCTAAACTAATAGACTGGGGAATAGGTTCTGTTTCACATAAATTGAGTGCAACTGGTAGTGACCTTGACTATATAATCGAAGGCAAGTTTAACAAGCCCAGCTATGAACTCTGGTCCCAGGATCAGTCAATCCGGATAGAAAGAGCGATTAAGGGTGAGATTCCTCTTACTGATAGAGAACCGATGTTAAACCTTTCCCTGACTGATCCAAGCAGGGAATTAATGGTCCCAATCATTTGTGATATTGAATTTAATACAAATCAAAGAGAACTTGCAGCAAATGTTCCAAACATTGACCATGCTATTGAAAATCTACCCGAGGATGCTATCATAGAAGTCCCCATACAGGTTGACTCCAAAGGAGTAAAGCCTGTAAAAGTCGGACGGCTCCCCGAAGCTATTGCAGGATTGTGCCATCTGCAAATATCAATTCAAAAATTACTGGTTGAGGCTTATCAGGAAAATTCTAAAGAGATATTATTCCAAGCAATTGCAATAGACCCGATTATTGATGACATAAAAAAGGCCAGAGAGATGATGGAAACAATGCTCAAGGTAGAATCTGACCACCTACCTGAATTAAAGTAATCTTTCATAATAGTTGAAGAGTAAAATATTTTTATATGCAGATGTACAATTATAAAGTACCTCTAATAAAACCAAAACCAGATATTGAAAGGTTTCTTGATTATATAAAGGCCGTACCCGATTAGGCAAGCCTCAAATTATAGAATATATTTTAGATGACCACACCATAAAAAATGGTTATTAAGGAATAATAAGTCTTCCAGTTTAGAAAATTAGATTAAATCTTACATTAAAAAATTTATTAGTCATTATATAAAATAATGAATTTAAATAAATATAGCTTAGATAAAACGGAGGGTTAAATTGGTTGATTTTAAAGGATTTTCAGTTATGCCGGACATAGAGGAACTCCTTGATATTTTGTGGAGGAAAAAAATCCCTAAACGTGTACATAATATTGAACTTTTCCATGATACTGAGATCCTCCAGCAGATAGCGGACCGTTTCGGACTGGTAAAAGAGCTGGACAGAAATGATCCGGCATATATATTGAAATTATATGTGATTGTCCATAAATTCCTGGGATTTGACGTTTTCCACATTCCCTTGAGAGATGAGGATTATTTTAAATTTAATCTGAATGTTGCAGGAGATACAGCTGCAAAAAAGGTAAATCGTGGAGAAAGAGACTGGATGGATGAGCATAGCGGTCCTATACAGAGCTGGGAGGATTTTGAAAAATATCCCTGGCCGGAAATAAATAAGATAGATTTTTCATCTCTGGAATGGATGGAGAAAAATCTTCCCGAAAATATGGGTTGCTATGAGCTGACTGCAAGTATTCTTGAAGGAGTTACATGGCTTCTGGGATATGAGACTCTCTGTATGAAGATCTATGATGACCCAGAGTTGGTTGATGCAATATGTGAGAGGGTAGGGTCATTTTACGTTAAATTTACTGAAAATCTCTGTAGCTACAAGTGTGTCCCACTTATATGGGGTTCGGATGATATGGGTTTTAAATCATCCACACTTGTAGCTCCTGATTTTTTAAGAGAGAAAATATTCCCCTGGCATAAGCGCTGCGCCGGGGCTGCACATAATTCCAACAAACCCTATCTCATACATTCGTGTGGAAAGCTGGATGAGATAATGGATGATCTTATTGATTATGTGGGAATAAATGCGAAACATTCATTCGAAGACACGATTGTGGATATTACCCGGGCGTATAAGTCATATTCAGATAGGATAAGCATCCTGGGTGGGATCGATGTAGATTTTTTATGCCGGAGTAATGAGAGATCTATACGTGAACGTGTCAGGAATACACTAGAAATATGTATGGAAAAAGGCGGTTATTGCTTGGGGACTGGAAATACTGTGGCAAATTATATTCCCCTTGATAATTATCTTGTAATGGTAGATGAGGGAATAAGATTTATTCCTTAAAGTTTTATTAAAAATAGAATAAGTAAAATAATTTAATTAGTATATGGGGTGAACCCCTACAGTTAGACACGATATTAAATCGAATTCTTACTAGATATATAACGAAATGGGGTGAACCCCTCAGTTAGACACGATATTAACTAAAAGATAGAATAGCTGATGAGACTGGAAAGTCAACAGAGATAGGAGGTCTCATCAGATGAAAAGAGAGAGAAGAAGCTTCAGCAAT
>SDBT01004102.1_pt1 | contig 24850 bp, 28 predicted proteins | sample 2277101 | NCBI WGS metagenome assembly SDBT01 (sample SAMN10404973, study PRJNA504765) | marine sediment metagenome | isolation source: marine sediment core GS10_PC15, 103 cmbsf | place: Arctic Ocean: Southern Knipovich Ridge | collected 2010 | reverse complement strand
GAAAAGCTTCCTGATGTGGATGAAATATGTGTTTCGTTAATTAGTGGAAGTGGAAAAGAGCATATAGCATTGCTTGCTGCTTTGAGAGAATCCGGTAAGAAATTCAAACTTGTTATTCTTTCAAAGGGTGAGTCAGGGCAGGCTTGTCCTCAGTACTTTTAAGCATTTTTTAATGCATAATTCTATGTAGTGGCTTTACATGTTTGAATTCCTTTTATTGGGCATTTCAATTGTCTTATTTCTCATTCTAATTTTCTTAATTAAAAAGGTTTTTTCTCTAAGGCAAACTATTGAGGATTTGCGTTTTAAAAAAAGAAGTCAGGCAGTAAAATATGGTCAGCTTACAGAACAATTTATTCCTTTTATTGAATCCTTTCCATATGACCCGCAGCAATTTCGATTTCTTGGTAATCCAATTGACGGAGTCCTTTTTGATGAAGATGCAATAATATTCTGTGAATTCAAAACCGCTTCAAGCCAGCTTAATCAAAGACAGAAACAAATAAAGCAGCTTGTTGAAAACAAAAGAATAAAATGGTTAGAATTCAGGGTTGATTAACTGCTTTGAATTCAGTGTCAATTAGCTAGTTTGAATTAGGGTTGATTAACAGGTTCTGTAATCTTTTTTTGTTTTTCTTCAAAAGCCTTGCCATCCCAGCAATAAAGGCACATTTCATTCTTTTTCTTTCCAATTGCTTCAAACAGATCGTCCAATGTATTATACTGCAGGCTGTCTGCTTCAATGTATTTGCATATTCCTTCAACAGACATTTTTGTTGCAATTAATTCATCATAGTCTCTTGTTGCAATTCCATATCTGCAAGGATGCATTAGCGGCGGAACAGCAATTCTAACATGAACTTCTTTTGCGCCTGCTTTTTTCAGTTCCTTTACTTTTTCTCTAATTTGTGTTCCTCTTACAATGCTGTCATCACATATTACAATTCTTTTTCCTTTAACAGCTTCTCTTAAAACGCTTAATTTTTTCTTTGCCATACTATCCCTTTCTACTTGCGTTGCCTGAGTATAACTTCTGTCGCCATATCTATCAAGCAAAAAGACGCTTTTTAACTGAATACCGCTTTCCAAATGATATCCTTCAGCATGTCCTATTCCACTGTTTGGAATAGGTGCAACAATATCCACTTCAAGTTTGCCTTTATCCTTTCTTGCAAGCATTGCACCCATGTTATTTCTTGCTTTGTCAACTGAAACCCCGTCAATTACTGAATCAACACTTGCAGTATAAGCCCATTCAAATGCACAGTGCGCAGTTCTTTTTCCTGGCAAATGCTTTAATGTTTTAAATCCTGTTCCGTCAATGAAAACAATTTCCCCTGGTTTTACATCTCTTTCAATTTCCATATCCAAATTCTGTAAAGCCCTGCTTTCAGATGCAACAGCATAATCTTTTCCATTGCTTCCTAGAACAAGCGGTTTAAATCCAAGTTTGTCTCTTGCAGCAAAAATTCCGTCAGGTGTAAGAATGAGAATACAGTAGCTTCCTTCAATTGTCTTACTTATTGCTTCAATTCCTTCAACAAAGCTTTCTTCCTGCGCAACAATCTTTGCAAGGAGCTCAACCTGACTGTCAAGCCAAAAGCTGTAGCCTCTTTTTTTAAGCTTTGGTATTAAGTCTCCGGCATTTGCAATGTTTCCATTGAAGCATATTGCAAAATCACCCAGTTTGCTGTGTAATGTAAGTGGCTGTCTGTCATTCAGGCTTACATGCCCTATTCCAAAATTCCCCTGCAATGCTTCAAAATCTTCTCTTGTAAAAGTTGGGTCAACACTTCCCTTATGGCTTTGAATTATTATTTTGTTTTCGTTGCTTGTGGCTATTCCACAATATTGCTGACCACGGTGTTGCAAAAAATGAAGTGCTAAATGAATTCGTTTAACGACAGAGTCATTGCTGTAAATTCCGAAAACTCCGCAGTTTTCCTTAACTTCGCCCAAAGTAGTTCACTAACTCCAAAAAATTAGCTCAATAATAAAAAAATAATTCAAAAATCATTAAAAAGTAATCAGCTGATTTTGTATCTTAAGATTGCTGCAATGCCTCCAAGGTTTTGTAGCTGCTTTCCTGCTTCATGTTCTGCATTTACAAGGTGCACTTCAGAGCCTGTTTTCTCTGCTTTTTGCATCATTTTTTCAGCTTCTTCTCGTTTTTCCAGCAAAAACTTGTCTGCAACAACCAGCATTTGCACTGCGCCTGCTTCAATAGCCTTTTCAACTTCATTTGGTCCATATTCAACCAAGCCAGAGTTTTTTCCAAGTTCTGTCAAAATCTTTTCAACAAGACCTGTTTCTTTTACAAGCTGCATTTCCTTAGCAACCTTTTCCAAAGCATTTCCTTTAAGCAATTCCTGCAATCCTGTTTTTCCAACGCTGTTTGTTGCCATAAAAAAGAACTGCATGCCTTTTGGTTTTCCTTTTTCTTCCAAAAACTTTTGAAATTCTTCTTTTGTAAATCCTGGTCCTGCAACAATTGCTTTTTCCGGTTTTATTTCAATAATCTTTTCAAGAATTTCTGTAAAATATTTTCCTCTCATATCCTCTCCTTTGAATTGTTTTCCTGATTGGCCGCTTTTCAAAGAAGCTTTTTCTTCTAGTTCAAATTCTCTTAAAATTGCAAAGTTTGCCTGTTCATCATCAAGCACTACTAACAAAATCTTTCCTTTTTTTGTTGCCTCTGCTGCTTTTTTTATTCTTTCAATTTGGAATTTTTTCAAAACCTGTTTTTTTATTTTTACATCTTTGCCAAGAGCAATTTCAAGCGAATGCTGTGCTCCCATTTCCAAAAACTCTGCAGGTTTTCCACTCTTAATGGTTCCGCTTACTCTAAGCTGTCCCAAAAATCTGTGAAATTCAACACTGTCAACTTCAAGTTCGATAAACATCTTTACTCTTATTGGTTTTTCTCCTGCTTCTTTTGGTTTTATTTTTCTGTCGCTCAAACCTGAAACAAGATCGTGCTTTTCTATTATTCTTTCAAGATGCCATAAGTCATCCTCTATTTCTGGAATAAGATGTAAAAAATTTTCCACTTCATCAATTTTTAAAACGCGCATAAAAACACCTTATGTGTAATAATAATTTCCTTTTTCTTTTTGTTCTCTGTCAAGAACACTTCCAAGCTTGTTTATTCTTGGTCTTCCGTTTTTTTCCCTTCTCAAAGTAATCCTAAGACTTTTCAGCAGGTCATTCATTCCTTGTTCCATTCCTGTTGGAGTATTTGCAATTCCTTTTTTTGATGGAATTCCGTCAAAGAACATTATTCTGTCAGACAAATAATCTAAAAAAACAAGATCGTGGTCTATTACAAGTGCGGAAACATTTCTTGTGTTTATAATTCTTCTAATAGCTTTTGTTGCATTAAGCCTTTGTTCTACATCAAGGTGGGCTGATGGTTCATCCATCAGGATTATGTCTGCTTCCTGTGAAAGACAGCCTGCGATTGCAACCCTTTGCAATTCTCCTCCTGATAGGGTTTCAAGATTTTTCCCAAGCAATGGCTCTAATTCAAGCGCCTTTAATATATCTGATTTGTAAATTTCTGTTCCGAATTCATTACTTTTTTCTCTTAAAAATTCTTCAACAGTTTTTCCTTTTTCCGGACTTAGCTGCTGTGGTTTGTGAGCAATTTTCAGCTTTAAATCAAATTTACCTTTATCTGTTTCAAGTAATCCTGCAATTATTTTTGCAAAGGTTGTTTTTCCTGTTGCATTTTGTCCAAGAATTCCTATGACTTCATCCCTGTTAAGTTCTCCTGCTTTTACTTCAAGTTTGAATTTTCCCAAAGTTTTTGTAAACTTTGGCCATTCTGTTAAAACATTTTCCTTTTTTTCTTTCATGCTTGTTTTGTCAGGAAATTCTATTGCATAATTTCTAAACCTGTAATTTTCTCCTTTTGAATATCCTTCAATATATTCGTTTATTCCTGCTTTGGTTGTCTTAATACTGCTTACTATTCCAAAGCATGCTGGCTTTCCATACATTAAGTGTACAAAGTCGCTTAAATAATCCAAAATTATCAGGTCGTGTTCTACAACTATTACCGGAAACTCTTCTGCAATTTCTCTTATGAATTTTGCCACATTTATTCTTTGGCTTATGTCAAGATAGGAAGTTGGTTCATCAAAAAAGAATAATTTAGCATCTTTCATTGCTGCTGCTGCAACCGCTACTTTTTGCAGTTCTCCTCCTGAAAGTGTTTCGATTTTGTTTCCCAAAATTTCTTCAAGCCCGAGCCTTTTTACCACTTTTTCAAAAGAGCCTGTCTCGTCTGTTTTCCTCAAAACGCTTTCAACATCTTTTTTTCCCTTCAAAATTTTTGGCAGTGCATCAATGTTTTGTGGTTTTACTGCAACTTTTATTTTTCCCAAAGAAATTTTTTCAAAAAATGCCTGTGCTTCTTTTCCCCTAAAGTGTTCTATTACTTTTTCCCAGTTTGCTTTTTCCTCAAAATTTCCCAAATTTGGTACAAGCTTTCCTGACAAAATATTCAAGGCAGTGCTTTTTCCCAAACCATTTCTTCCAATAAGTCCTACAACGCTTTTTTCTTTTGGCAATGGAAGTCTATGTAACCTGAACATATTTTGTCCGTATTGGTGAATTGGTTTGTTCAATTGAATTGAAAGGTTTATCACACTTATAGCTTCAAATGGGCATTTTGTTTGACAGATAAGGCAGCCAATGCATAAGTCCTCGCTGATGCTGGGCTTTTCTTCTTCTTCATGCGAAATGCATTCTTTTCCAGTGCGGTTAACAGGGCATATACTTTCACAATACCAATTTCCGCACTTTTTTGGATTGCATTTGTCATAATTTATTACTGCAATCCTTTGCCTTGAATCTTCTTTCATGGTAAAATAAATTAGACGAGGAAAGTTAATAAAACGGTTTCAGTGTCAAAACTCTAACCTGTTCTTTCTCCGGTAATAACATAATCATCTATTTCGACAGTGCAGTCAATGCCTGATGTTATAACCATGCTTTTTTGAAACAAAATTTGTTTTTTGTAATTTGTAGTTAAACCAGGTGCCACACTAGTGTTACACATCAAATCAAAACTGATTGAGGTGTTTGAACTGTCTCCGCTAACCTCTATATTTAAAACAGTACATCCCCGAGTCTCTAAGCTGTTTATCGAGATATAACTCTCGACTTTTGATTTTATCAAATCTTCATCATAGTAACATGTAACAAAGATTGCGTCAACAATTGCGTCAATTGCCGCTGCCTCAAGTAAATGCTCTGTATTTTGCATTTCCCATTTTGCGTCGATAATAGCGTCTGCTTTTCCCTGGCTTTCTTCAGCCTGTACTGTTGAAGTAATATTAAACGAAACTGCAATTACCAGCACAATTGTGGCAAGCGCAACGCCTCCTGAATAAAGTCCTTTTTTGTTCATGTTTCCTCACAAAAAATATTTTCTACAATTGGTGCCCGAGACCCGATATTCCCTGTTGGGTCAATTGAGTAAACCACAAAGCATTTTCCAAATTTTGCATCTGCATCAATGCTTTCATTTCCGGCACTGTCGTTGTAAAATTCTATTATTGCCCTGTCCCTTGCCTGGTCTGAAATGTTTTCATAGATCTGGCTTCCGGATTGTGAACCAATCTGGTATGGAACCCATGCCAGGAAAAGCATTACTGCAATCAATGCAAGAACAGCATCTGTTGTAAACATTATTCCTTTTTTCATGCTTTCCACACCCTTACAGTAAGGTCTTCAGGCGTTCCGCCTAATCCATTCACAAACGTTAATCGTTTTATTTCAACAAAATCTTCTTCATCATAGGCTACTCCGCTGTCCAAATCTAATCCCAGTGCCTCTGTTTCAATATCATATTCATAATCTGAATCGTCTAAAAAGAGTGTAATCGGTGCAAAATTTCCAGTTACTGTATCAATACAATTCATCAAATGTTCGCCTGTGGTATCAAAGCAGGTTGTTTCATTGCTTGAAACAATCAGGTTTGCTGCAATTCTTGCAACATTTCTCATCTCGTTGTATATTCTTTCCTCTTTCATATTATAGGTATTGAATTCTGTTGCCTGAATCAAGAGTGCTATGGCTGCCGTTATTACGACTATTGAAATCAGAAAATCCAGCGAAAAAATTTGTCCCTTTTCCATTCAAATCACGGTTTTGTTATTGCAAGTCTTCCTCCACATTCAACACTGCCAGGAATATCCATAGTACCTGTTGGTTCAACATAGTAATATTTTGTTACTTTTACTTCACTACTTATTCCTGTTTCAAGATCAAAAATATCATAAGATAAGTCAATGACACCGCTGCCAATTGTAATATTGCATGGTTGCGGAGTTTCCTCTCCAGGCACTAAAAGTTTTGGAATATCGAAGTAAACACCTGCTGTTGTAGAATCATTCAGCACTGCAGAATTTGAAATAACTGATGCAAGCCCGTTTCCTATGTCGTTCAATTGTTGCCTTATGCTTGCCTCGGTTTGCATTTCCCCTATTTGTGCATTAACTGCAATAACTGCTCCTATTACAAAAAATCCTATTGCTATCGCAAGAATAAGATCAAGCGAAATTTGTCCACGCATTCATTCTATTAATGATTTTGTGCTATTTAATTATTAGCATTTAAGCAAACTTTTGCCAGTCATCGCTTTTGGCTTCTTTATGTTCATTATTTTCAAAACAGTTGGGGCAATGTCCTGCAAACCTTTGTTTTTCTTCAATTTGCAGCCTTTGAGTTTTTTGTCGTTTGAAATCATTATGAGCGGAACCTTGTTTATTGTATGAGACGTAACACATTTTGGACTTTGGTCTTCAAGGTTTCCATGATCTGCAAAAACAAACAAAGTATAATTTTTTTCAAGTCCGGCATTAACTATTTTTTCAAGGCATTTGTCAACAGTTTCAGCTGCTTTTACGCAGGCTTTCCATTTTCCTGTGTGGCCTACAAGGTCTCCGTTTACAATGTTTACAACAATGAATCCAAATTTGTCTTTTTTTATTTCGTTTACAAGCTTTTTGGTAACTTTGAAAGCACTCATTTCAGGCTTTAAGTCATAGGTTGCAACATTTGGTGAACTGACAAGAATTCTTTTCTCGCCTTTTTCAGGCTTTTCATTTTGTCCGTTAAAGAAAAATGTCACATGTGCATATTTTTCGGTTTCAGAAATTCTTAGCTGGGTTATTCTCTTTCTGCTTAACACCTGTCCTAAAAGATTTTTGTGAAAAATGTCTTTGAATGCGACTTCGGCATTCATTGGTTTGTAGTAAGAAGTCATTGCAACAAACACAATTTTCAAAGGCTTTCTTTTCCATTCCTTGAATTTTGGTTCAACAATTGCCTGTGTAAGTTGTCTTGTTCTGTCTGTTCTAAAGTTGAAGAATATCACACTGTCATTTTTTTCAAATCCATTATAGCCTTTTCTTTTTTCTGGTTTTATGAACTCATCAGTTTCTTTTCTTTTATAACCTTCAAGTAATGCTTTTTCTGGATTTTCAAATTTGCGTGTTGTATTTCCTAAAACAATGCAATCATAGGCTTTTTTGGTTCTGTTCCATTGTTTGTTTCTATCCATTGCATAATATCTGCCTGAAATTGTTGCAATTTCTCCAATTCCTGTTTCTTTGAGTTTTTTTTCAAGTTTTTTCAAATGTTTTATTCCGTTTGTTGGAGGTGCATCCCTTCCATCCATTATTGTATGGACAAGTACTTTTTTGAGACCTTTTTGTTTGCAGAGTTTAAGCAATGCATACAAATGGTTTTCATGCGAATGCACTCCTTCGCTTTGAAGCAAACCCATCAAGTGCATTGTGCTTTTGTTTTTTTTGCAGTTTTTAATGGCTTTAAGGAATGCTTTGTTTTTGAAAAATGTTCCTGTTTTAATTGCCTTATTTATTCTTTCCATTGGCTGGAATATTATTCTTCCGCTTCCTATTGTTAAATGTCCTACTTCACTGTTTCCCTGAAATCCTTTTGGTAGTCCGACCGCTTTCCCTGAGGCATTAATCAAAGTGGTTGGATAGTCTTTCATTAACTCATCTGTATTTTTTGTGTTTGCTGCTCTAATTGCGTTCTTTACATTTTTTTTTGGGTTGTAACCCCATCCATCCCTTATAACAAGAATAACCTTTTTCATTCAATCACTTTCAATTCATTTCCTGCTTTTTTATTCAATCACTTTCAGTTTAATTTCTTTTCCTGCTTTGTTAAATGCTTTAAAGGAATCCTGATTAAATGGGCTGGCAATAATTATATGAGTTTCGCCCATTGCTCTGAATGCTCTTAAGTCTGCTCTGCTTGGCATTGGTGGTCCATAGGGGTGTGAGTGTACGCTTCCCATTATGCTGCTGTCGTATGGAATCAAGTCAAGTCTTATGCCGCTGAATGTTCTTCCATAAATTGCCGGAAGTAAAACAAATTCGTCAATTACTTTATTTTTTTCCTTGCTTGAAAGCAGTGCCAAAAATTCGTTTGGAAAAGTATTCTTTGCCGCAAGAACTACTGCTTCAAGTGTTCCTTTTTTGATTGACAGCATGTATGCCTTAAGACAAAACTCTTATTTTAACCTATTTATTGTTTCAGTCTTTTAGCCAAATGGAAGATACCTTAGTATTGTTGGCACCATTAAAAATGACATTGAGTTTGATCTTTTAATTCCAAGATTTACTGATGCCAAACCTGTTACTGCAGCAACTGAATAAAATGCAATTCCAATAATTCCTGAAAAGAAAAAAACAAGGCCTGTGATAAGGCAGAGTATTGCAAAATTTGCTTTTCTGTAATTAATTTTTTGAATTAACTTTAATGCCTTTGATGCAATAAAACCTGTTATCATTGCTCCAAAACCAAGTGCCAAAAGACTTGCTCCTGCAACAAGCCACAATTCTGCCGAACCGAATTCTGAAACAGTACTTATTGCAACAGCGCTTCCTGTTCTTGCCTTTCCTATTGCAAACAGTACAAAGAATGAAAAAATCATTGTCGCTGTGTTTACTCCTCCTAAAAGAATAAGGTATTCTTCCTGTTTCATTTTTCCAACAGCTTTTCTTGCAATAAAGGCTGCCTGGCTTGCGCCAATTCCCGGAAGCATTGAAACAAGTCCCCCTCCTGCAAGTGCAAGAAGAGTTCCTTTTATTGCACTGCTTTTTTTAATGAAAATTCTTTCTTCAATCTGTTCTACCATTGCAGGCTTTTTTATTATACTATCAACCAGTGTGCTTGCTCCAAAAAAACCTGTTGCAAGACAAAACAAGGGTTCTTTTAATGCAATGCTGCTGTTCAATGCAAGCAATCCAAGCAATCCGCTTGCTGCAACAATTGCAATCACCCATATCATTTTTTGTCTTTTTTCTGTTAAAATCATTGAGGCAAGGATTGCAATAAGTATAAACGGAATTGCTGTTGCGATAATTCCATATCCATTGCCTATCATTGCAACAAAAAATGGAGAAATTGTAAGTGCGGAAATTCCTGCAAAAAGACCGCCTGTAATAGTAAGCTTTACTGCCTTCAATCCTTTTCCCTGTAAGAGCATTCTGTGTCCCGGAAGTACTCCAAGAAATGTATCTGAGTCAGGTGCTCCGAATAAAATGCTTGGAATGAAGTCTACAAATGTGTGGACCACACTCATGCAGGCAATGAACACAATAAAGAATTGGCTGTCTAAAGGAATTGTTAGTACAATTAGTGAAATTGTGTTTACATGCAGTCCTGGAATAAGTCCTGTTAAAATTCCAAAAAAGCATCCTCCTAAGGCTGCAAAGAGCAGGCTTATTTCCATTCTTCCGCCTTCTCTACAACAAGCTCAAGTTCTCCTTTGTAAATTTGAATTTTTCCCTCAAAGCTTGCAAGCATTCCTTTTCCAAGCTCTGGGAATTTTTCTGCTTCAAATGCAATTGCTTTTATTTTTCCTGTTCCATCATACAATTGCATAAATGCAATGCCCTGCCTTTGGCTAAATTCTTCAACTTTTGCATTTATTTTTACATAAAGCCCTTCGTTTTCAATTTTAATTTCTTCGATTTTCATTTCTTTTGGTTCAATCGCTTGGGCCATTGCTAAAAGAAGTAAAATTCCGGAAATTGATACAAGCAATGCAATTAGTGCAATTTTTTCCTGTTCCATATTTCAGGCTTGGATTTGCCTGTGCTTAAAAAAAGTTTTGTTTTTTCGCTTTTCAACGAAAGTTAGGTGCAGTTGCTTTTTTCATTTTGGGTGATGATAACGCTTTCTTCAGAATAATTTGTTAATTCCACTACAACCTCAGCTATTTCAGCTATTTTGCTTGGATCAAGAACATTGTCTGCTGGGTCAAACATTATACAAAAGCATGCATTGCTCAACACATTTCCTGTTTCACACTCGTTTACTAGCTTGTTGTCAATTTCTACTATATAGTATTGTTTGTCAACTGAATCAAGTTGCTTAAGTGTTTCAATGCTTACAATTTCAATAGCTGTTGTAGAATCCATTATTCTTGTATAGTATCCTAAAACGCTTATGCTCATCATTATGATAATGCCTGCGAGAAGCAGTGTCTCAATACTCACTTGCCCTTTTTCTTTTTTCATTAACTTCAGCTCACGGAAATTTCGCTGTTATCTTTTGCAACTACAAAATCTTTGAATATTGGTCCTATAATATTGAATGTTGTTCCTGCTCCGGTAATAAGGTCTATTGTTGAATCGCATTTGTAATTTACAATAGTATCATCTGGTGGCACTCCTTCAATTATTGGATCACAGTTTATTTCGTCAGGGTTGCCGCCTGCTGCGTCAACATATGCTGTGAATTTAATTTCATCGGTTCCATCGCAGGAAATTATTGCATCTGTTGGGAGTGAAATGATTATGGTTTTTTTCATGTCCCCGCTTGATGATTCTGCTTCGTTCAAGGCGTTTGCAATTTTCATTGCTGAAATCTTTGTGGCTGAAATGCCTTGGACGTCTTCCGCTGCTGTTGTTGATTCATTAACAATTGGCCATACAACGCTTGTTATGTAAAACAATGCAATTGTTACAATTAGAATAAATTCAATACTTACTTGTCCTTTTCTTCCTATATCCAAAGCCAAATCACGTCTCCTACAATGTTTAATGCAATGTATGCAATCAAGACCGCAGGAACAAAGGGCGCGCTTTCTTTTACAAGCAATCTGTCAGGAATTTTTCCTTTCTTTGCAAGTTCTTTGAGCTTGCTTATTTGTTTTTCTGTAATTCCTGCGGCAGATTTGCTTGAAATGATTTCTTTTCCCTTTGGCTGCATTGTTTTAATTGCTTTACCAAACCTATTTGATGTAAAGTACTTAATTAATTTTTTCATTCCCATTTCTTCAACAATTTCTACCTTTTTTCCATTTTGTACAATGGTTTGCCCTGAAATCATGCCTTCTTCAAGGTTTTCAATTTTTATAGGTTTTCTCATCAAAATTTTTGAAAGAGAGTAAAGTTTTAGTAAAAGCCATGTTCCAAGAAGGAAACAGAACAGGATTGCAAACTCTTCTGCAGCAGTTCCTGCATTAATCCACAATGCGCCAATCAGTACAATTCCTGCTAGTGCAGCTCTTGGTTTTCCTGGAACAAATGCTGAAACAAAAAGTAATGGAAGCGTAAGCCATGGGGTTATTCCGAAGAATGTAAGTACTGAACCAAATCCTATTGCAAGTGCTGCAAGTTCAATAATTTCAATTAGTCTTTTTTTGAAATCCTGTTTGAATTTTTTCTTTTCTGTTTTGTTTTTCAAAAGTCTTGTTCCTGCAAGAATTGCACCATATGGAAGCATTGCAAAAAGACTGAAGATAAAAAGTGTTAGCGGAAATATTGGAATGCTTATTGGTGCAAAAGCAGGCAGAGAAATCATTCCGAGTCTTGAAAGAATTGCAGGGTTTACAGGATTTAATGCTGCTAATCCTGCGAAGAGTTTCACGTCTCCTCCTGCCCATACTCCCATTCTGTAAAGTCCGTATGCTGCTGCAAATGTTATTGCTGTTACGCCGATTACTCCTGCCAATATCAGCCAGTCGTTTGCAAGGAATGAAATAACTGCATAACCAGTAATTCCAATAACCACCATTCCGTATGTTATCCAGTTGCTTATCATTCTTTCCTTAAAATCAGTATAGGTGCCATAGGCAAGCCCTGCAATTGAAATAAAAAAGAAAAAAAGATAAGGAATCATTTTTTGACCCCTTTTTAGCTTCTCAACAGGGAAGCAATTGTCTGGCTTCTGTACTCAAGGATTCTTCCCTGTGCCGTCTGTGCAACCGCACTAATGCCATCAATAAGCATTGCTGCAATCATTGCAAGCGTTATTCCAAACAACGCCAGCAGCAAATACTCTATTGAAACTTGTGCTTTATTGTCCATTATTGTTCACTATTTCACTTAGGGCGTGTAAATACAGATGTTATTTGTAGAATCCCATGCACATACGCCTGTAGTGCCGTTGTCACATGCTAAATCAGCAACAACAATAGCATCACATACAACATCTCCTTGTACTGATAGGTTAGCACATTCTGTTATACATGCTGGTGGAGAAATTGAAGCTGGTACTCCTGTTACAAGTGCTATCACGATTGCTGCTACTAGTACTGCGCCTCCAATTAGAAGCAAGTACTCCAATGCACCTTGACCTTTTAAGTTCATATCATTTTACCTCCTTGAGTTTTGTTTTAATTGTATTTTATTTTTTTATTGTATTTTATTTCGTTTTTGTAATTTATAAGCTTTTCTTTTAAGGGGTTGCTGCTACTCCTGCTTGTATATTTGCCTGATTTGCTGCTTGTGCTGCGGCATTTTTAAGTAATACTCCAACAATGCTTACTAGCACTATTGCTCCTGCAATTAATACAAGCATTTCAATGCTTCCCTGTGCTTTTTCCTCTTTTAAAAAATTCATTTTTGTCACCCTGCTACTCCTCCAATCATCATCCCTGAAGCAAACACTGCTGTATAGTAGCAGACAAATGCTATTAACAAGAGGACTGGGATATATATAAGACTTTTGCTTATTTTTCCTTCTCTTGTAAGTGCAATCATTGCTCCTGCTGCAACAACTTCTATTACGAGGTAAATTTGCATTAGTGTTACTATCAGGTCTTTTGCTTCCATTGCCTGTACTATTTCAAATTTTGTTTTTACTATTCCTGACGAAACTGCAATTAGTAATTCTATAACTGTTGTAACCATTCCCATTATGATTGGGGCAACTACTGCGCCTGCTACAACGATAAAAATTACCTGCAGCATTGTTCCTGAAATTCTTTCCCGTCCTATTCTGTGAAGTGCTCTTACATCGTCTGCTATTTCGTCAAGTACGTCTGCTAATCCTGCTCCTGCTTTTATTGCATCGTTTATTATTGCAACTGTTCTTCTTACAAGTGTTGAGTCAACGTTTTCGGAAAAGCTTAAAAGACTGTTTTCCATGTTTTCTCCTTCTTCCATTTTTCTCAAAACATTTTCCATTTCAAAGCTTAGCGGACCGTATTCTGCGGTTGCAATTTCTCTCAAACCATATTCATATGTTCCGCCTGCTTTTAGTGTATCAGCCAATTGCTTTAATGCATCAGGTAATGCATCTTCTATTGCATTTATTCTTTTCATTGCAAGCATGTAAGGATATCCAAGCATGACATCTAATACAACAAGGAAAATAACAAATGCTGCAAGTGGCGAAATCGGCAATTGAAACAAGGCAATTACTGTAAAGACTACAATTGCTGAAATTATTGCTGCAGCTGTTGAAATAAGCACCCAGCCAGTTCCTGGAATTTTGAATTTTACCTCCTTCAGCATTTTTTTGTAATTTTGAAAAAATGCAAATCCTTTGATTTTTTTGTCGTTCATCTTTATACCCTTGGTTGTGCGTTTTTTATGTAAAATAAAAATATTATCAGAACAAATGGCATTACCACTACAAAGAATGCAGCCATTATTGGAATGCTAAGCGGTAACATTTCAAAACTTGGCATGCTTTCTTTTATCGGGCTGTTTCTGATACTTCCAAGTATTGCTATCATTACAGGCATTACAATTGCTCCGAATATAAATATTACTCCAAAAAAATTCATTCTTTGTCCAAACTCGCTTACGGCAAGTCTTAGGTTAAATGAAACGTCTTCTGCTATGTCGCTCATGTTTTCACTAAGGTTTCCGCCTGTTTTTAATGCTCTTATTATATGGATAAGAGCATTTCTCAGTGCTTTGCTTTGTGTTCTTAATGCAAGGTGCTTTAGTGCTTCTTGAGTATCTGTTCCTTCTTCAACTTCTGTTATTACTCTTGCAAATTCTTCGCTTAATTCTCCATAGTTTGATACAGCAATCGCTTGTATTGTTCTGTAAAGACCTATGCCTGCTCTTATTTCTGTTGACATATGTCTTAGTGCAAAAGGAAGTTCTAGGCTTATTGCATTTCCTCTTGCTACTGCTCTTTGTTTTGGCACCATTACTATTATTACTACAGTTATAACAAATGTCATTATTGAGATAAGTGTAACTGCCAGTACTCTTATTACCATTTGGACTTCAAGAATTGTAAGTATGGCTGCTGAAATAAGTAATGCGACGATAAATGTAATTGTCGAAGCTGCTACAGTTAATGCAACATATTGTTTGCCACTGTAATGCATGTTTGCACTGTAAAGATAAAATGAAAGCATTTCAAATTCAGGAAATTTTAATACTGCTTTTGCAACAGGTTTTAGAATTCCACCTAGCTTTAAATAAATACTTGCAAGAAATTTTATCATTTTGCTTTTAACTTCTCTGAGCTCTTCAATAGTCTGAATTTCTACTTTTCCTCCCATGCCATCTGCTACCAGACCTCTTAGTTCTTTTAGGCTTCCTCCGACTTCTTCAAATTCTACTCCTTCAGCTCTGTATTTATCCCGCATTCTTTTTACGATTTTTTCAACCTGATCCATGTCTACTTCTATTGGTTCATTTGAGGCAACAATTGATTTTTTTTTATTTGTTTTTTTTTGTGAAATGTCATTTTTCAACTCGTCAAATTTTGTCATTTAATTACCTCTGTAAGCGAAGTTTTGTATTTTTTCCTTAAACTCATCCATTCCTTTTATTCCTTCTTTGCATAATTTTTCCAGGAAAATCTGCCGTTGTTTCCAATTATCATTGACTGCTTTGTTGCTTAATCCTGTAAAATTCTGTAATATTTTCAAAAACTTTATTGGTATATTGGTTCTTTCCAATGTGTCTTTTACCGGGTCTCTCATAAAAATTGTTTGAGTTTGCGCATGCCTTAAGAGAACACCGCTTACTTCTGCAATTTCCGTAATTCTTCTTATTGTTCCTTTTCTTCTGTCGTAAATTTTGTGTTCTATAATTATAATATCAAGACCTGAAAGCATAACTTCAGGAACGTTCATTGGTGGAGAAGTTACTCTAATAATTGTTTCTTGTGGGCTGTTTGCGTGGATTGTTCCCATGCATCCGTCGTGCCCCGTATTGAGTGCTGTGAATAATGTAAATGCTTCATCATGTCTTACTTCTCCTACAATTATTCTGTCAGGGCGCATTCTCAGGCTGTTTTTTGTCAAAACGTCTAATGTTATTTCTCCTTTTCCTTCAAGACCAGGGGGTCTTGCTTCCAGTCTTACCCAGTGTTTTAATGGCAGGGCAAGTTCTGCAGTGTCTTCAATACTGACAACTCTTTCTGTTTCAGGAATAAATGCTGCAAGGCAGTTTAGTGTTGTTGTTTTTCCTGAACCTGTTCCTCCTGATATAAGTATATTTGCCGGTTTTGCTCCCAGACCATCAACGCATAACCAGAAGAATGCAGCTGCTTCTGTCGAAATTGTTCCCTTTTTTATCAGGTCAATCATTGTATAAGGATCTTTTCTGAATTTTCTGATTGTTAGTGTTGCTCCTTCAACAGAGGCTGGTGGAATTGTTGCGTTTACCCTGCTTCCGTCAGGCATTCTTGCATCAAGTAATGGCGAACTTATGTCAACACGTCTTCCAACATGTCTTGCAATTCTGTTAATCAAATCAATTATTTCTTTGTCTGAGTAAAATTCAATATTGCTTGACATCATGTCATATTTTCTGTGAAAAAGATAAACAGGCTTTTTTGCTCCAATAACCATAATTTCTTCAAGGTTGTCGTCTATTACAAGTGGGTCTATAATTCCATAGCCAACCATTTCTCTTATAACAGATTCTGCATAAAATTCAAATCTTCTTTCAGGAATATGTAGCTCCGGGCTGTTTCTTAAAATTTCAAGAATACGTTGTCTGTAAAGGTTTCTTCTTTGTTCAATATCTCTTACTTTATATGGTGTAATTGCAATTAGTCTTGTGGCTGCTTCTTTTATTGTGTTAATTACTGCTTTCTCTTGTTTGGTTGGTCTCGCAACTGGCACAACATAAAATGGCAAAGGCTTTCCAGGCACACTGTAAATTTTTACATCTGAATATTTTTCAATAAGCTTTTTTTCATGAGCTGTTTCAAGTTCTTTTTCAACAGTGCTTTTTTTCTCTTCTTCTTTAATAATTTCTTCTTCTGGAGGAAGTTCTGGAATTTTTCCCTGGACCGATTTTGTTTTGGCTATTGCAGAAGGTTTTGCTTTTGCAGTAGGAATTGTTTTTGACTCAGGCACAGTTCTTTTTTTTATGTTTTCAATTTCTTTTGGAACATTTGCTCCTTGTTCTGCCTTTTTTGGAGCTTTTGTTACTTTTATTTCTTCTTCTTTGGCTTTCTTTACTTTTTTTATAAGGTCTGCCAAATAGTCATCTTCTGCCATGTCATTAAGAAAAAGACATTCTATTATATAAACTTTAATAGTGGTCTTGTTTTACTCAAGTTATCTTCTTTCTTTCATTTCATTAAACAGTTTTTTCACAAATTCACCTGTTTTTTCGGCTCCGATAACTTTGCCGTTTCTAAGCCTTACAGTAATGGTCCCTTCTTTTTCTTCTCGGTCTCCTGCTACAAGAATGTAGGGAATTTTTTGAATTTGTGCATCTCTTACTTTTGCTGAAACACTTTCTTGTCTTCCATCAAGGCTAATACGCAAGCCTGCTTCTTCAAGTTCTTTTTTTACTTTTTCAGCATATTTTACATGCCTGTCTGCAATTGGAAGTAATATAACTTGTGTTGGAGCAAGCCATAGTGGAAATGCACCTCCATAGTGTTCAATTAAGATTCCAAAAAATCTTTCAAGTGAACCGTAAATAACTCTGTGAAGCATTACTGGTCTGTGCTGTTTGTCATCTTTTCCAACATAGTTTAGGTCAAACTTTTCAGGCATTTGAAAATCCAATTGCACAGTAGCACACTGCCATTTCCTGCCCAAACTATCTTTGATTTTTATATCAATTTTTGGACCATAAAAGACACCTTCTCCTTCGTCAATTTTGTATTTCATTTTTCTTTTATTCAAGGCATTTTTTAATGCTGTTTCTGCTTTATCCCACATTTTTTCAGTACCGGCTCTGTCTGCAGGTCTTGTGCTAAGTTCTGCTTCATATGTAAATCCAAAAACTTTGTAGAATCTGTTAATCAAATCAAGCACACCAAAAATTTCGTCTTCTACCTGCTCTTCAGTGCAGTAGATATGTGCGTCATCTTGTGTAAACTTTCTCACGCGAAACAATCCATTTAACACACCGCTTAGTTCGTGTCTGTGCACGGTGCCAAGTTCTGCTACTCTCATTGGAAGTTCCCTGTAGCTTCTTCTTTTTGTTTTGTAAATTAGAATGCCTCCAGGGCAATTCATTGGCTTTACTGCAAAGTCTTCTTTATCAATGGTTGTAAAGTACATATTTTCTTTGTAGTGATCCCAGTGACCTGACTGTTCCCATAATGTTTTTTTCAAAATAATCGGAGTGCTTACTTCAACATATCCTGCTTTTCTGTGTTCGTCTTTCCAAAATTTTACAAGCTCGTTCCACACAACCATTCCATTTGGGTGAATGAAAACACAACCTGGTGCTTCAGGTTGCATGCTGAACAAGTCAAGTTTTTTTCCTAATTTTAAGTGGTTTCTTTTTTCAGCTTCTTCTCTTACAAAAAGCCATTGCCTTAGCATTTTTTTGTCAGGAAAACTTATGCCGTAAATTCTTTGAAGCATTTTGTTTTTTTCGCTTCCTTTCCAGTAGGCTCCTGAAACCCGCAAAAGTTTTACTGCTCCAATCCTGCCTGTGCTTTCAATGTGCGGTCCCTTGCATAAATCAGTAAATTTTCCGCTTGTGTAAGTTGAAACTTTTTTTCCAGGCAGTTCTTTTATGAGTTCAATTTTGTATGGTTCGTCTTTAAACTGTTTTAATGCCTGTTCTTTTGAAATTTCTTTTTTTATAAACTTTTCGTTTGCTTTAATTATTTCAAGCATTTTTTTTCCTATTTTTTCCAAGTCTTCTGGCTTGAATGGCTTTATGTCAAAATCGTAATAAAATCCTTCTTCAATTGCAGGTCCTATTGCAAGTTTGGTTTTTGGGTAAAGCTCTTTTACTGCTTCAGCCAGGACATGACTTGTGCTGTGCCAAAACCTTTTCCTGTCCTCTTCTTTTTTCCAGTTAACTTTTGTCATATTCAAAGAAATAGGTTCTTATGTTATTTAAAACAATAATGATTTTCGACTTATGCGCCTTCTCTGTAAATTTTTACAATCATTATAATTGCGGCAAGTTCAATCCAGATTGATAAAATAATGCCTATTATTACTGTCGGATCAACCATTTGTATTCCTACTACAAGAGTGCCGACAACTCCCATTAAAAGCAGGGCTCCGAAATTCCTTAAATATTTTGATTTTCCTGTATCATATCCTTTTCTAACACATTCCAATGCATGTTTTTTTTCAAACACTGCTGTTGGAAACCATAAGAAAAGTAACGGGGTTATGAAAAGCATTACTATCATTAAAATCCAGACTGCCAGAGAAAGTACAACAAATGCAGGTATCAGTGCGGTAATTAATGCTGTTTCAGAAGCCGATGTAAGTGAGGTTGTTACAATATCAGGTGGTACTATATCGGTTCCAATTATGAATGACATTGCCGGAACTATTATCAAAAACATTATGATAATGCTTATAAAAATTTCAATTAGGGAAATTCCAACAAGTTTTTGCCATTTTCCAAAAGCAAATTTTATGTTTTCTTTAATTGAAACCTTTTTTTCATTAAGGTATTGATCAATGCTTTTGTAATAAAAACCATTGATTATGGCTGATGCCACAACAATCAATGCAATTATTATAATCGCGCCAATTATTACAACAGCAATTAATGGTGCAATATTGATTGCTACAAAAAACCCTGCGCCTATTACAACAAAGGGTAGTGAAATAATTCCAATTATAAACATTGCAATTAGTGCGAAAACAATTACTATCAGTGGAATTATAAAAATATTCAAGTTAAAGGTTGCTTTAATCGATTCTGAAAAAACATCAACCGCACTCATTGTTTTTCTTACGTGTTTTTTTCTTACATGGCTTTTTTTTGCAGAGCTTTTTTTTGTATAACTTTTTTTCGCATGCTTTTTTGTAGTCTTTTTCTTTGCCATGATGCAACTATTACCGTGTTTCTTAAATAAAAAGCTTGCCTTTTTAGGGGAAATTTGTAACTTTAGGGCTTTTTTTTTGTGCAGTGGAAATCCTGGTATTTGTTTAGACTAAATTCCCAGTGGTTTGTAGGGACCGGAATTTTGCCGTAACCAGTTGGAACACATATGATATGTAGTGGATACGCTATTCCACTACAATTATTTCTTAGCTTTGTCATAATTTCAACCTCTTTTTTAAGTGGGACAACAAATTTTTCTGTTCCAACGAGGCTATCGCAGTGGTAGATGTAATATGGTCTTACACCCATTGAAATCAAAGATTGGAATAGTTTGTATAAGGTCTCAAAGTTATCGTTTATGCCTTTAAGGAAAACGCTTTGGGAGAACATAGAGAAACTAGCCTTTCTTAATTTTTCTATTGCTTCAATAGTTTCTTTACACAGTTCATCAGGGTGCTCAAAATGGATTCCGATATAGATAGGAATCTTTTTGTTAAAGTTAGATAGTTTTTTTATTAACGAATCGGTAAGTAGTTTTGGGTCAGCTACTGGAACTCTTGTATCAATTCTCATCACCATTATATGAGGAACTTTTATAAATTTTTCAATAGCGTATAATAAATTTTCTTGTGCCATTAATGGGTCTCCACCACTAAAGATAACATCACATATTTCTTTGTGTTTTCTCAGGTATTTTTCTATTTCATCAATATCAGATTTAGTTAGAGGTGCTGTATCAGTACTGCTAACCGTTCGCCTTCTTGTGCAAAACCTACAATAAGACGCACACTCCATTGTCAAAAGAATCAGGACCCTGTTTTTGTATTTATGCACTAAACCTTTTGTAACAGTATTTTTTTCCTCTAAGAATGGATCCTTTTCGTATGGTTTTTTAATATCTTTTTCTTTTGGACTCATGAACCACTGCTTTTGAATAAATTTGCTTTTCTTTGCCATTTTCTTTATATGCAAAGAAACTCTTTCGTCCAACATAATATATACTTCTTTTATATCTGTAAAAAAAGCTTTTGTCTAACAGGTTTCCTAAAATTCACCGGAAATTTACTCTACTTACTATTTAATTCATTAATTAACACAATTATTATTGTATGATTTCTCCAAAGCTTTGCATTAGATGTAAGGGAAAACTTTTATGCGGTTTAAGCTATTGCCCTATTCTTAAAAAGAACAGTGCAAGACACAAGTCTGTTTCAAACATTAAGGGTAATGAGTTTGTCGGAAGTAGCCCGCCTTCCCTGTTTGTAAGCTGGACAAATTACCCTAATGTGCAGATTGCACCCTTAAGTCCTACTGAAGTTTTTGACACTGTCAAATTTGACATTCCTGAGCAATGGTTTGGATTGCCTTCTGAAGAAATAATTTCTTTCAGAGAACAGCTTTTGCGTGGCAACAAACCGATTAACATTAATGCTGCTGCAAATCCTTCCTATGAGCTTGTTGAAATGCAGGAACTTGCAATGTCAACAAAGCCAATAGCTGTTGACATAAAGCTTAAGTCAATGCCAAAATCAAATATCTCGTTTAGTGAAATGGTTGCTCCCATGGGGCCAAGTGCTCCATTGCTTAAAATGAAGCTTGATGAAAATCCAAGCATTCCAAAAAAAATAGATTATGCTGTTTCAGATACTGATCTCAAATCAACTGATGCTATAATTTCCTTATACAATTCAGGTTTTCATATAAGTCGACTTCACAAGCTTTTAAGCGCTGGGACTCTTGGAGTTGGAAAAAATCGGAAACTTGTTCCGACAAGATATTCAATAACAGCTGTTGACAGCAACATTTCAAAAAATTTAATTGAAGAAAAGGTAAAGTACTTTCAGCAAATTGGAGAATTTCAGTTATTCCATTCAAATTATTTGGACAACGATTTTTGGATTCTTTTAATTCCTAGTTCTTGGGCTTTTGAGCAATTGGAGTCTTGGTTTCCTGGAAGTGATTGGGCTGGCGATGCAAAGGAACCAATCATTGCCCAAGACCATGAGTTTTATGGTGGAAGAAAAACTTATGCTTCAAATATTACGGGTGCATACTATTCTGTAAGGCTTGCGGTTGCAGAATTTTTAAGTGTAAAGAAAAGGCAGGCTGCTGCAATTGTTTTTAGGGAAATTGGAGCAGGATATGCCATGCCGTTAGGTGTCTGGCAAACGCGGGAGAATTCCAGAAATGCTTTAAGGCAAAAGCCACTGACTTTTTCAAGCCTTGAATTGGCTCTTTCTTTTCTTTCAAGAAAGCTAAAGATTTCAATGGCTAGATATAAAAAAGAAAGTAAGTTGCTCAGTTCCTTTTTGTATCAAAAAAAACTATCCGATTTTATTCCATAATAAACAACATTCTTTATGTTTTTTTACTCGCTTAATCTTATTTTGCTTTTCAAGCTCTCTAAGATGTCTTAGTAAGGTACTGTGGCCAGTGTTGAGTTTCCTGATGATTTGCTTTGTATTTAAATTTCTGATTGACAGTAGTTCAATTATTTTCTGTTTCATAACTCCATTTTTATACTTTTTCCATGGTCTCCTCTGTCTTCTTATAATATCTTCTAACAAGGTCTGCTTATGTGCAAGATCACATGTTGGAAATATTTTTTGTAGACCTTTTATGTCTTCGTAAAACTGTGATGCGCTATTTAGGGAGATATATACCCGGTATCCACTCGATTCATCTTTTGATTTTTTTCTTGGCCCATAACAAATATAGCCCAGTTTTATTATAATCTCGCCAATGTCTTCTAAAAGTTTTTTGTTACTGGAGTAGATTTCTATCGTTCCACCAATACTTCCTTCATCAATTATAAATGAAGTTAATCCAGCCAATAAAAATGGATTTGGAAGATTTTTGATTTCCTTATTTACTCGAGCAACATCCCAACGGCAATCACCCAATGCAAAATAGACCTCATAAAATTGACTAATAACCCTCGGAATTATTATTTTTGATTCTTCAAGATTTTTTGAACTAAAATCACCAAAACTATTTTTTAGTTTCAATGTGAAATTTTCTAGTCCTCTTTTGTTCACCTGTCGGTAGCTTGACATCTTTCCTTTTTCTCCAAGGAAACCATCTCCATATAAATGAAAAGCGATTGAAACCATTTCAGGAGTCAGAAAAAGAGGGAATTTCATCTTGACATGAATACCTCGTCCACCAGTAGCACAGTACTCTAATTTTTCTTCGATTAATCTCATATATTTATTGTCTCGGTTTTCATTTTTTGACAACACTTTTGATATTTCAACAGCAACCCACAAAGGTATATTCCTTACTTTTTTCTTTTCCTTTCCAACTATCCAATGGTGAAAAGCACCGTTACTATATTTTCTTTCAAACCCATAAGCCCTACTTTGTTTATTAATAAAATCTATGGCGCGTGTCCAGGAACCAATGTGGTTGATAAATTTTCTAATTAATTCTTTTCTAAATTTTTTCTCTATCCTTATAGTGGTTGTTGGTGGAAAATCCCAAACATGTATTTTTTTATACTGTTGATTCAAAAGTTCTTTTTGCATGTAAGAATTTTGTTTCTTTCCTTTAAAACTGCTTTGAGACTCGAGGTTTCCGGTAATCATGGTATGCACCATCCGAAAAGTATGCCAAGGCAAAAACCCATATAATAAGTGTACAATTCTGTACTCTTCCAGTTAAAGCCAAGCATTTCCAATGCTATTGGCGAAATGATAAGAAGAAATAAAGGAAAGGTCATCTGCTCCAAGTTCATTGTGAAGACCTCGCCTTCATGCTTTGCAATATTTCATTCAAAGAAAGCCCGTAACTTATAGGGTTTCCTTTTGTTTCTGAAATTTTTTGAGAAAAACTCATTGAATCACCTCCAATGTAAAATGAATTTTTTCGTGGACGGCTCTGCTGCTTTTGGAGGCATTAAATCCTTTGTCCTGAGCAAAGCGAAGGCGAAGGTTTAAGCCGAGAAAAGCAGAGTCCTTAGAAAAAATTCCTTTATTGGAGGTGATGGATGCTAGATTTTAGTTATGATTATTTTTTCTTAAGTTTTTTATCATAATAATCTTTGATAATTTTGACTACCAACGCAATTATTCCTAGTATTAAGACCCCTATCAAAGTGGATAATATTACCTGTATTAGACTTTCTAATCCATACAAAAAAAACCAAACTATTCCTAATATAATTAAGAGGACTGTAGCTACTCCTATCCAATAAAAATTTTTATATTTCTCATACCGCTTTCTAAAAAATGAAAAAGATTTGATTAAGTAAAAAACAAGAAAATCTGCTGCTAAAAATCCATACAAGAAATAGGCAAGAAGATAAAATCCAAGTTGAATATTAGTTGCAAATTGAATCAAATTCGGAAAAAAAGATATTGCTACAAGTTTTGGAAAATCATTAAGTAGAATTAAAGCAGTCGCTAAGAAAAATATTGCTAATTTACTATAAACTTCTTCTATTTCAAGAGATTTTAGTTTTTTCATTTCGTCACCAGTTTATAAAATCCAAAAAAAGCTATTACTACAAAAAGTCCAACAATTATATTTCCTACTTCAAGTACCATTGATTCACTAAGTTTGGCTAGAATAACATATCCAATATAAAGTACTATCAACACACCTAACATTTCAACAAATTTTTCATCTAAACTCATAAACTTCACCTCATTTCCCAAACTTGGCAAACTGTGCAAGCATTGCTTCCAGTTGAACTCGTTCGTTTGCTCCTTCAACCAATCTAAAATCGTATTCTCCGATTATGTCAACCAAGCCAATTTTTGCTTTTGAGGAAATGTCTTTTTCTTCTGCTCCCATTACTTCTCTGTAAACCTGGCTTATAACGTCTTCGCCTGACATTCCATGCTCGTACATAAGCTTGTCAAGCAAATTTCTTGCGTCCATGAATTCGCCTTTTATCGCGACTGAAATCATTTCTTTTACTTCCTGTGGCTTTGCCCTGCTGCTTACATTGAAAACAGTTTCTTCGTTAATTTTTTTCTCAAGTGCAGAAGATGCCTGTAAAACATTTACTGCTTTTCTCATGTCTCCCATACTTACGTAAATAATTGCATCAAGTGCTTTTTTGTCAAGTTTCAATCCTTCTTTTTTTGCAATCTCCTGCAATCTTGCTTCAATATCTTTTGCCTGCAGTGGTCTGAATCTAAATATAATACATCTGCTTTGAAGTGGTTCAATGATTCTGCTTGAGTAATTACAGCTTAGCACAAAACGGCAGGTTTTGGTATACTTTTCCATAGTCCTTCGCAATGCATGCTGTGCATCACTTGTTAAAGCATCTGATTCATCTAAAAAGATTATTTTAAAATCTGCACTGAATGCAAGGG
>SDBT01004101.1_pt1 | contig 24850 bp, 17 predicted proteins | sample 2277101 | NCBI WGS metagenome assembly SDBT01 (sample SAMN10404973, study PRJNA504765) | marine sediment metagenome | isolation source: marine sediment core GS10_PC15, 103 cmbsf | place: Arctic Ocean: Southern Knipovich Ridge | collected 2010 | reverse complement strand
TTTCCGCCCGGCTGCGTCGCGGAAACTCGACGAATCGGCTGGATTCGACGTCATTTCCGCTCCTTGCCGGGTCGAAAAAACTCCGCGCTTTCTCCCCCAAAGCAGGTTTTGGGATGACTTCTAGTTACTTTGTCGGCATAACCCTGAGTTTTTTTAGCCCTTGAGGGCGCCTAACTGGATTCCCTCGACGAAGTATCGCTGTGCCATCAGAAAAACCGCCACAACCGGCAGCAGAGCCAGGGTCGCACCGGCCATAATGAGAGACCATCGGGTAGCGTGGATTCCCTGCAGGGACGCCAGGCCCACATAAAGCGGCATTTTCTCTGTGGTGTTGATTATGATCAAAGGCCACATGAACGCCCGCCACGAGCTCATGAAAGTAAGGATCGCCAATGTGGAAAGGGCGGGCTTGGATAGCGGAAGGATAATCCGCACGAAGATGTACAGGTAACCTGCCCCGTCGATGTGGGCAGCTTCTTCCAGGTCACGCGGGATCGAAAGGAAGTACTGCCTCAGCAGGAACGTGCCGTATGCAGTAAATGCCGCCGGAAGGATTATCGCCTTGTAGCTGTCAATCCAGCCGAAGTGTCGCATCATCAGGCAGACCGGAACCATCGTAACGGCAGTGGGGACCATCAACGTAGCGAGGTAACCCAGGAAAACTTTATCTCTGCCCCGCCAGCGGAGCCGGGAAAATGCATAGGCTGCCATCGACGAAGTCGTCAACTGCAAGATCGTAACGGTAAGGGCGATAAATAGCGAGTTCACATAGAAAGTTGCAAAGGGCATTACCTTCCAGATCTGTATGAAGCTTTTGAAGGTAGGCTCGGCCGGGATAAACTCCCCCTTCATCGCGTCGACTTCAGGAGTAAGCGCGATTGAGACCATCACCAGAAACGGATAGATGCACGTCGCAGCCACCAGCACAATTCCCAGCACTATACCAATCCGATAAAGTCGGCCCGAAAGACGAATCGCCCGCGCGCCCGAAGTTGCAACATCAGTGCCCATTAATAGACCGTTCCCTTCCCGCTGCGTTTCCAGATCACCAGCGTGAATACAAAGACCAGCGCGAACAGGACCCATGCAATTGCCGCTGCGTAGCCCATCCGGAAGAAATCAAACGCCTGGCGGAAAATATAGTAACTTATCGTCATGGACGAGCCTTCAGGCCCGCCGTTGGTCATAACGTAGGCTGCACCGAATCCGCCCTGGAAGCCGTAAATAACACTGGTAATCGAGATGAAAAAAGTCGTCGGTGCCAGCAGCGGCAGCGTGATATGAGCGAACTTCTTCCACGGGTTCGCTCCGTCTATCTCGGCCGCTTCATAAAGCTGCGGGTTGATCCCCTGCAGCGCCGCCAGATACAGAATCATGTTCGTCCCGCCCATGCCGATCCATGTGCCCATTATCATGATGGCCGGCTTGGACCAGAACCACCAGAGATGACTCTTGCCTGTGGCGTTTGTTGTAAAGAAGGCACCGGTCAGCCAATCAGGTCCACCAATGCCGATTGAATCGAGGAAGATATTTATTGGCCCGCCGCTTGAATTGAACAGCCAGGTCCAGATCAGGTAGATAGCCACGCCGGATGTGATCGAAGGCAGGAAGAAGATCACCCTCGCTGAGATAATGGCCCGGCTGAGCATGAAAAATAAAGCCCAGCCTGCAACCAGCCCCAGGCCGATTCCAAGAGCCCACTGGCCTCGAACGCTGCCCGCCAGAGATGCAGTCAAAAGCCCAGCTACGACCCCGATAACTATCCTCAGTATAGGCCAACCTTTATGCTTTACCCGCACTGCCCAGTTTGAGCTGCGACGAAATACCGTGAACATCAAGCCCGTCACAGCCAGCCAGACAATGATTCCAATCCCAACGCTTAATATCGCCGGCCTGCCCGCAATTACAGTCCCAAAAGCGGCCGCCATGCCAACTCCTGCCCCCGTGCCCATCTGCACCGCAGCCCAGCCCTGACCTGCGAGAATCTTCTCACCATGAAGCTTCCTGTTAAGTAGCACCGCCAGCATAAGTGACAGTGCAATCTGGGAGGGGATCGCCATCATCATGAACATGGTGTTGAAGACCGATTTCCAGAACTCCGGGTCAGATGCTTTGATCTGCCCGTCAGAGAAGCTCAGGGAAAAAAGTTCTTTGAAATTGCTCAGCCCGACGAATGTGGGCTTGTGGAACATGTCCCAATCGAACAGGCTGAGAACGGCCGAGGCTACGATGGGGATCGACGTAAAGACAATGAAGCCCAACAGGTTTGGCATGATGAATCCCAAACCCGCCAGAAATTCGTGTTGTTTTCGGTTCAATAAGGCCATTAGTTCACTGTCGCCCCTGCCGAGCCGTACAGTTTGGCTTCTCGCTCAAGTTCGCGTTTAAGCCCATCATTTATTCGCTTGGCTATTTCCTTGGCTATTACGTCGGGTTTCTCTCGGCCGGTCCAGATCGCATCCAATCTCCCACCAGGCCGCAAAAAGCCGAAATCAATTTCCTTCTTCGCCCGGTAAGGCCTGAATGGGTATCTTGTATCGTCGGGCACTTCCAGGAAATATTTATCCCCGGGGATATTCGGGTCGATCCCCTCGCGAGCGACGTGTTTCAGTCCCGGCAGCCCAGTTCCAACTTTGAGGTATTCCCTGGCCATCTCTTCGGAGACCAGGAACTTCATCAGCTCCCAACCGAGCTTCTTGTTTTTTCCGTGCTTGGCCAGGCTGATCGAATCGACATAGATAGTGGTGGTAGTCAAGCCCGTCTTGGGATTCGCCGGGATCGGCGCCACATCCCACTTAAAGTCCTTCAGTTCAAGGAACCGAGCTCGCTGGAATCGCGTACTGAAGACCATCCCGGCATTGCCGTTTCTGAACCGCTCGCGGTCACTGAGGGCCTTGGTATCTGCCGGCGAGGGTGCCACCTTATGTGTGATAATAAGATCCTGAATGTATTGCAGACCTCGTATGGCTTCAGGAGTGTCGATCGTGCAGCGTGACATATCTTCGGTGAACGGATCGCCACCTTCTCGCCATACCCAGTCCTCCCACGACCAGGCGACGTTGACCACGCCGAAGAAATCCGTTCTGCCGTTACCCGTTGTATCACGAGTCAGCTTGATGGCTGCCTCGAGAAAGTCATCGTAGGTCCATCCGGGTTCAGGTAACTTAGCCCCAACTTCTTCAAAGGCTGTCTTGTTGTAAAAGAGCATCACAGGCGAGAACAGAAATGGCAAGCCAAGCTGTTGGCCTTCGAAGGAGACATGCTTCATGGCCATGTCGAAATAGTCTTCGCGGTTAAACTCCGGATCGCCGTCAATCCAGGGGTTTAAATCCTCGATCATGCCCTTGTCCATATAGCCGGGGAACCACCTCTGGTCCATATAGATCACGTCGGCCTGGTCTTTCATGACCTCCATGAACTCTAACTTACGGTAGTAATGTTGATATGGCACGCTGATGTAGCGAACTCGCCAACCACGGTCTGCGAACTTTGCTTCGAAACGCCGAATGGCTTCGGTGAAAATCTTTCGGTAGGTAGGCGGGGCAGGCGTCAGCAGGGTAACGACGTTTTCCGGATCACCATATTGGTGGTCCGGATGCATGAACACCATCGTTATCGAAATGATGACGAACGCGCTGGCAAGTGTGATTAGTACAGCATTGGCGCTATTCATTGGCTATCTTCCTGCTTATAGCTATGCTCGCCTATGCAGTCCGTGGGGTCAAGTCTATTGAGCAGCCCGAAGCTTTGATGCCTGTGTAGGTGGAAATGGAAATCTTCCAGCCCACCAAACTAAGCATCTAAAACAAACCTGATTTTGAGCGCAAGATCATCAACGGAGAATGGTTTTTCTATAAACGGAGTTCCTTCTTTCAGTATGCCGTGTTGACCTATTGTGTCCCCAGGATAGCCTGACATATAGAGCGTTTTTATGGCCGGGTATTTTGTGGAAAGTTTTTCACTCAATTCCTTCCCATTCATATTTGGCATGATAACATCGGTCAGAAGCAAATCGATCTGTCCCTGGCGGTTAATCGCATATTCAATCGCTTCGTCGGCATTGGAAGCTTCGACTATGCTGTAGCCAAAGTCCTCCAGCACGTTCCTTACCAATACCCGCACGTTCGGATCGTCTTCAACGACAAGAATGGTTTCGGTGCCGGCAGTGGGTTTGTCCTGGGTTGGCTGGTTTTCCCCGGCACTTGCAGATACGGATTGGTTTTGGGCTTTTGGTAGAAAGATACTAAATGTCGTGCCCACATCTATTTTGCTTTCGACCTGAATGTTCCCCCCGTGCTGTTCAACGATGCCGTAAACCGTAGCTAATCCCAGGCCCGTACCCCTGGCGGTTTCCTTTGTGGTGAAGAACGGCTCGAAAATCTTATTCTGGATTTGTTCATCCATCCCGCAGCCGGTATCGATGAATTCCAGTCTTACAAACCCATCGTCGGCCATGCCCGCGGGCAACGGCAGCTCAATTGAACTTGAAGTATTGGCCGTTCGGATTGTGATCGTTCCTCCGTCGGGCATTGCGTCACTGGCATTGATGGCAAGATTCATCAGAACCTGATCGATCTGGGTCGGGTCGGCCATGATCGGATCCAGCGCGTCATCGCAATCCAGTTGTATCTCGACATCCTCGGTTATTAATCTCCGAAGCATCGAACAGATGCTATTGATAGCTTCGTTGAGATTCAGCAATTTCGGCTGGAAAGTCTGCTTTCGTCCGAATGCAAGAAGCTGTTGGGTCAGGCTTTTAGCTTTGTTGGCCGCCTGGAAGACTTGCTCCATGGCGGACCGGCCCTTGCCGGTGACCATGTCTTTAGAGAGCATCATTTGAGTATAGCCAAGGATCGGCGTGAGAAGATTGTTGAAGTCATGTGCCACCCCTCCCGCAAGCCGGCCCACAGCTTCCATCTTCATTGCCTGACGAAGTTGTTCTTCCAGGAGCTGGTTCTCCTGTTCGATAGCTTTTCTCGCGGATATATCTTCGAAGACACCTATGCCGTATTGTTGCTGACCGTCTGAATCCCTCACAATTGAAACGGTTATGTTTGCCCAAACAAATGTCCCGTCTTTTCTTATTAGACGCAGTTCGGCCGAATAATTCGGTATTTCTCCTGCGACCAATTTGGGCCAAAGCTCAGGGATAGCGGCTAGGTCCTGAGGATGGGCAATCTCCTCTGCCGTCTTTTGGAGGAGTTCTTTTCTGGAAAAGCCAATGATGTCACAGAAGCGTTGATTGACCCGGGTAAATTCCCCATTCAATTTAAAATTCGCAATTCCTACCGCAGCCTGTTCGAATGTGCTGCGGAAAAGTTGCTCGCTTTCGCGCAGCGCTTCTCTGACAAGAACCTTCGAAGAGATATTGTAGAATAGGCAGGCAGACTGATTCTGTTGGGGCTGGAATACTATCATGACGTAATGCTCATTGATCTCGTGTATATAGATTTCAAGTGGGGTTGACTTACCTGTCAGGACAGCCTTCCCATAAGTCTCAATCCAAGGGATCTCGTTATCCGGAAATACTTCAAGAAACGTTTTTCCGATGATGTCGGGAGCTTTTAGGCCGGAGAGTTTTTCAAATGAGGGATTAACTGTCAGGTATCGGAAGTCTTTGGGTTTACCGGCTTCATCCAGGATTATTTCGTGGACAACAAACCCGCCTAACATATTGTTGAAAAGTAAGCGGTAATCCTTCTGGACCTTCTTGAATTCGGTTATATCTCTGGCGATGGAATGGATACTTGTGACGTTGCCTTGGGCGTCTTTTTCGGGCAGTAATCGCCAATTAAATATGATTGTCCCTTTAGGTGAATCAAACTCGAACTCAGTCTCGCAGGGCTCGCCATATGTAAATACCTTCTGCATCTGCTCTTCAAAAAAATCGCACAATTTTTCAGGGAAGCCTAATTCGCGATGCGTTTTTCCAATAAAGCTCTTGGCAGGGATGCCGGCCGCACTTTCAAACGACTTCCTTACGAAAAGATGCCGCCCCTGGCGATCGAATCGCATGATAATATCTGGTGATCCTTCGATTAATGTGCTGTACTCTTTCTGACTTTTTTGAAGGGTTTGTTCACTTTGCCGCAGAGTCTCTTCTCGATTCTGTATAGCCCGGGCCATTACGCGGAAACTGCCGGCGAGCTCTTCCATTTCACGATATTGCTGCGCGGGTAATTGGACATCGTATAGGCCTTGGGAAATTGATCGTGTAGTGTTAGTCAGGCTCATCAACTGTTGGCTAAGCCTTGATGACAGGACATATGAAATCAACCCCGCCAGGACGGCTGCACCGGATATGCCGAAAAGGAAAAAGTTCCTGATCCGAGTTACCGAAGCATAGGCTACGTCTCGATCCTGACAGGCGATCACCAGCCAGTTAGTCTCGGGAACAAGTGCTGAGCTTCCAATCGTAGCAACCCCGTTTACCTCATATTCATAGGTTCCCGCTTTACCGTCAAGGCCATCTCGAACAACTGGCAGGGAAAGGAGGCTTTGCTTTTGGCTGGTCATGTTTTCCTTGGAGGAAAAAACCATGTTTCCATTGTGATCGACAATTGAAGTGTAAATGCCCTTGGCTGAGCCTCCCTTATGGATTGCTTCGCAGAGTAAGTCTATGTTGAAGTTTGCCGTAAGGATTTTTTCGCCAAAGGGGAGGCTCAATGTAAGAGAAAGCTTGCCAGTTATATCCGAAATAAAAGAGTCCGACCAAGCCCGGCTGTTGGTCTTGTTTGATTGGAGATGCACGGGCAGGTGCGAAATGTCCAAGCCGATAAAATCATCTCGGGTGTGCAGCAGGTCAGCCGGCAAGCCGGCATGCTCTACCTTGCCATCGGCATCGAGAAAGTAAATCGACTCAAAAAAACCTGTTCCGGTAACGGCCCTGTCGAGAGCCTCATTAATCTCATCATCACTGTGGTCATGGGCCATTGTGGCCTTGATCTGCATCAGTACCGCCAGCGGCTCACGGAGGTCTGCGCTGACCTCGCTTGCTATCGAATGAGTAAGGATGCTCTGATTTGCCCTTACGCTGGTGCGCATCGTCTTGGTCAGGTGGGCAAGTGAGAACAGGCCGATAAGAACAATTGGCGTGATAGACGTGATAGCGAAGGACCAGAGAAGGGTTGTTCGAAGGCTACCACGCTTGGGCATCGCTCACTCCTCAGCTACGAATTGACCATCCCCGATCGTAAAAGGGAAATACTTGCGAATTACGTCTATCGTTAAAACATATCTCACTGTGCGAGCTTTGGAAAGAGCCGGTTTTCAAAAGATTCGAATTATTCAACGGCAAAAGTAACTTAAATAGCCTGGCTGTTTCTTTCAACCATTAATTCTTTTTCCTTTTCATATAATATGTTACGTTCATAGAAATGGTGGAGCTTGTCCCTCAAATGCCTGTTTTGGGTCAGCTAATCCTAAGTTTTCGCCCTTTTTCCCCGGTTTATTGATATACTGCTGCGGTTAATGCATCGTCCTGCAGCCAGATCTTCGGCGGAGGCCCTTCCCACCTGAGAGTCAACCCGCAGTTGGTGCTGTGAATTTGGGTCCGGCGAAGTGTTGTGACGGATCCTTTGCAGATCAGATGCAGCGGTGGCGCTCGAGAACCTAATCGGGCGCAACGGGACCAGGCCAGCACGAAATTGTCGTGCGTCTTAAGTCCCAACAGTCCGACGCGGCAGCCCACAAACAGTGGCATTTATTTGTCTCTTTAGCCGCGATGATAGCTGTCTTGGTTCGTGGGTATACAAGGGTTCACAGTGTCTCAAGAAAAAGAAGTAACATTCCTGGATTTTCCCCTGCTGGATAGTATCCACCAGAGCATTTCTAACGCGGGTTTTGTCCGTCCCACTCCTATTCAAGCGTCTTGCATTCCACCTGCGCTGGAAGGTAAAGATGTAATCGGCCTGGCCCAGACCGGCACGGGTAAGACGGCTGCGTTTGCAATCCCGATCATACAACGCCTGGCCGGTAAGCCCGAACTTGGAGCCTTGGTGCTTGCGCCAACCCGTGAGCTTGCCGCCCAGATCTCAGCAGTCTTCACCGAACTTGGCGAATGCAGTGGGATACGGGTAGCTACGATTGTCGGTGGCGTCCCGATGGAGCAGGATTACAGGGCTCTGCGATCCTGGCCTAATGTTCTGGTTGCTACTCCAGGCAGGCTGATTGACCATATCGAAAACGACATGATTCCACTCAATGAGATCGAAATCCTGACCGTCGATGAAGCCGACAGGATGCACGATATGGGCTTCATGCCTCAGATTCGCAGAATCATATCATCGTTGCCCCCCAATAGGCAAACGATGATGTTTACCGCTACAATGCACAAAGATGTTGAACAGATCGCACGCAAAAATATGCGCAAGCCTGTTCGAATTCAGATAGGCGTGACTGCACCGGCCCATCGCGCGACGCAGGAACTGTTCATGGTGGAAGAGGACGACAAGCCTCAACTGCTTTTGAAATTACTGGCCAACAGCAAAGGCCGCGTATTGATTTTCGTAAGGACAAAGCGCGGCGTGGATCGTCTTGCCAGGCGAATCAATCGCAAGTTCAAGGCAGGGCGGATTCACGGCGATCTTGAGCAGGTTTATCGAGACAAGGCCATTGCCGATTTCCGCGAAGCCCACGTTCGAATTCTCGTTGCAACCGATATCGCAGCCCGGGGGTGGGATATCAGTGACATCGAACACGTTATTAACTTTGACTTCCCCCATCACAGCGAGGATTACGTTCACCGCATCGGCAGGACCGCTCGGGTTGATGCCAGCGGGTTGGCTACGAGTTTTGTAACTCGTGCCGACGGCCGGTTTGTAAGCGCAGTTAGAAGGCTGATCGGGGATAAGCTGCCCGATCCGACACTGCCCGATGGAACACCGGTTCCAGTCAGAAAAAAAGTAACCGAGAAAAAGACTTCCAGGTCATATCATCGAAAGGGCTCCAAGCCAGGGGCCGCTCGATCAGGGCGATCAGGGCGATCCAGGTCCAGTTCCAGATAGGCTTTTAGAACTCAACACCTTTTTGGGCGGACAGGCCGGATTGATGTGCATGTTTGGTGCAATTAATTTCGCTAACGGTGTCAGCTGCTTCAATTAATCCCTGCGTCGCACCTCGGCCGGTTAGAATCAAAATCATCTGGGCACCGGCATCTCCAAGCAGTGAAAGCACATCGCTTTCCCCAATCAGTTCTTTCGAAACTGCGGTGCAGATTTCATCCAGAACCACCAGGCGGTATTTACCTGAGGCGATGGTCTTTCGGGCAAGGGCAAGCGTTTGTTGGGCAGCATGGCGATGCGATTGAAATTTCGGATCGTCTTTTGGCGGGACGAAACCCAACCCACCCTGGATGGTTTTAATTCCAAGTCTGGCCAGTGCTGGGATTTCACCGCTGCTGGGATCGTTCTTTATGAACTGGATGATCTGGGCGTCCATGTCATGGCCCACAGCCCGCAAGGCCATGCCCATTGCAGCTGTAGTTTTACCTTTGCCGTCTCCGGTGATGATAAGGATGCGCGGTTTGTTGCCCATACGGGCCCTCTTGTTAATTGAAGTGTCCACAAGCGTTCTTGCCGTTGCATTTCATCCGACTCATATATCAATAAGTGGCGTTGGGGGCCGGTTCAAGCAAAAAGCATTATGTCCAGCCTTAGAAGTCGCTTTCCGGTTCGATTGTGCGGGAGCCTCGGCGGTAGGCGACGAGAACCTTTCCTCCAATGGGTACGATTGTTTCGGATTCGACCCGAAATCTTACATGCCTGGGTCCACCTTTTGTTCCTGGCGTAATGACCCAGAAAGGCTTGCTTTGGGCCTTGCCGACAAGCGTTCCGTTTGAATCGAAAAACTCGATATATATGTGGCCAAGATATCGTCTAAGGCTGGCCCCTTTTGGTATAACACTGCCTGTTACCACCGCAAGGTCGCCTTCCTGGCGGACCTGGGCCCACATAACGTTGACCCCTACGATGCCGGTTTTTTCAAGTGACAACTGCCCTGAACGAATCATGTCGGGTGATTGTTCTACACAGCCTGGGGCCAATAAAATAAGCGTCCCCAGAGCCCAACAAACGACTACGTACTTAATCGCTTTCATGGCCGGGCCTTCCATTTAACTCATTCAATTCAAGAGGGTTTCTATTCAATCGTACGCACTTGGATCTTTGCCCCGCAGCTGGGAAATAACCCAATCAGGCCAGATAGAATATGGAGTTAAGATATCGATGGGTCAGGGGAGTGTTCGGATGTCAGCGCCATCAGTTCATGTGTTGGATCTGGATGGATCTATACAGTTGCAGCGGGGTTTTTTGCAAGAGTATAAACCTTCTGTAACCTCAGTGAGAGGACTGGGCGAGCGACTTCGCCTTGCCGTCAGCTTCGGGGCATTCCGTCGTTTCTGTGAGGGGCTGGAACTTTACGAAAAATGCGACCATAGCAGCGGCAGGATTGTTCTGTTCGGTTCGGGTGATTTTCATCATGTTACACTTGGCCTCCTGTCGAGATTGGCTGAGCCCGTGAACCTTCTCCTGCTGGATCACCACCCCGACTGGATGCGCCATATTCCGTTCATGCATTGTGGGTCATGGCTTTGTCATGGACTGGCCTTGCCCCAGGTCAGGAGGGTCTATCAGGTTGGCAGCGATACTGATTTCGAAAATCTTTACTATGGCCTGACTCCCTGGTCAGACCTGGCTGACGGTTCAATAAAGCTTTTTCCCGCGGTTCGGCGTCTTACAAGAGGGCGGTGGAAAAAGATTCCTCATGAGCCATTGAGGGTATCGCCCAACGAGCTGGTAAATTCTGATCGTCTTGGGCAGTTATTGACTCCGTTGGCTAATGAGCTCGCTGAAGTGCCACTCTATATTTCAGTAGATAAAGATGTGCTGGTTCCCGGTCAGGCTGTGATCAACTGGGATTCAGGCAAGCTGACGCTTGATGAGATAACCGCTGTGATTCGAGCCTTTCTCAAATTTGCACAAGGGCGATTGGCTGGGGCGGATATTGTTGGAGATTGGTCTGACGTTCGAGTTAAAAGCCCTTTCGCCAAGGCACTGAACCTGGCCCGTCCCAAAGACGATTCAACCGATCCTCATTACGCCAGTTACTGTAACGAAAAAGCCAATAAGCGAATCGTTGATTGTATTTTGGGGTCGGTTAAGCACCTCACTTGTAGGTCTGTATTTGCGGCCAGAGGTCTGACAGGGCATTTAAGAGCAGGTCTATCGACTCGGGGGTATGAATAGCGTTAACGAGTATTCGGATCAGCCCGCAATTAAACGGCACTGCCGGGTAAGTGACGGACTGAACGTAAAGACCTCTATCGTAAAGTCGCCTACCTACAAGAAGCGTCTGCTCTATGTCTCCGATCGGCACGGAGACGACCGGTGATTGCGTGCCGTTCAAAGTTGTATACCCAATTGAATGCAGGCCTTTGACCAGATGAGTGATTCGATCCCTCAGTTGATCGAGGATCAGGTCATATTCTACAGAGCCAAGGATATCGCATACCTCGCAGACTGCAGCGAGATATGGCGGTGGCACGGGCCCGCCGAAGATGTATGTGTTAGACTTCATCTTCAACAGGGGTTTGAGTTCGCTGGTACAGGTGATGAAGGCTCCCATACATGAAAAGCCCTTCGATAGCGACCCGACGACAAGGACCTCTTTCAAGGATCCGAGGCACTGGTAGGCCATGCCTCTTCCGCGTGGCCCTATAACGGCTGTGGCGTGGGCATCGTCTATATAGCAGATCCCGCCGTGCTCTTTTGTTATCTGAACCAGCTCAGCCAGAGGCGGGCTGGTGCCTTCCATGGAGTAAACGCCATCGGTGGCTAGTACGAGTCCCGTTGTATCCTCTCCGCGCAAAAGCTTCCGCAAGGACGTACCGGTACTGGGATGTAACTTTCGCAGGCGTGCTCTGTTTCCGACAGCGATTTTGGCTGCCTCCTGGATGCTGTTGTGGGCGTGTTGATCCACCACGAGAAGATCGCCCCTGTCAACCAGTGCGGGGATCAAGCCGGTGTTGGCTAGAGTAACGCTTGGAAAGATCAGCGTATCTTCGACTTCCAGCCAGTCAGCAAGAGATCGCTCAGCCTCCTGGGCCAGTCGGACGCTGTGGAACATTCGTGAAGCGCCGTTATGCAATCCCCATTCGCCAGCAGCTTCAGCGAGTCGGGTTTGAACTCGCGGATGCCAATCAAATCCCAGATAGCTGTCCGAGCCAAAGTTGCAAAGCCACTGTCCGTTGATTTGCATTCGACGCTGGGGATCGACAGCATCTACAACCAGGTCTTTTAGATGCAGGTCCGGCATTCGGCGCAGGAACTCGCGCGCAATACGAATGTGCTGCTGGTTACCCAGTCGCGATACAAGGCGTTTGACTGGATTCAATTCTTTTTGGTGACGTATCCGTAAGACGCGCTGCTTTGTGGAAGGCTTTATGCGCATGTTTTCCCCCTTCTAGAGCAACTCAAGAAATTACGTAACCGTTTTGACTACTACATTGCCCTTGGCCGGCCTCCGGCTGCATCGACAACCCAGTAGGGTTGCCTGTTTCGCCGTCCTTGGCCAAGATCAATTCGCTACGTCTCTCCGGCCACATAATATCTTTCATTGCTCTAATGGCTTGGACGTTGAAATATTCGAACGCCGACTATCAGACATACGGTACCCCAGGAAAAAAGAAACAGCAGCGGCCAGAGCAATTCAACATAGGTAAACTTCCGCCACAGTGCTCCCTCAATCGCTATTATGGACCACTTAACAGGTGTTACTGAGCCGATATTTTGCATCCATTCTGGCAGGAATTCGATCGGAACCATTCCCCCTCCGAACATTGCCAGTACCAGTAGAATAGCCCAGGCGGCACCTGAGACAGCTTGTTCGGTTTTTCCAAATATCGATAGAAGCATCATGATCCCGACGAAGCAGTATCCCAGCATGATAATGACGATTGCCATTTTGGGTATACTCGTTACGCGTACTCCAAAAAGGGTTCCCAGCAATATCAAAAGGGCCAGGATAGCGACAACGGATACAAACATCGCCACAGCCTTGCCGACTAGAATAAGCCCCGGTCTTAACGGAGCCGATCGAAGTCGCAGGTAAGTTCCCTGCTCTTTTTCTCTTACCAGGGAAGCTGCGAAGCTGGCTACGCAGCCGACGATGCCCCAGATCATTGCAAGCGGGAAACTTATTTCAAATGGAGAGGATGTTCCCGAGATCAGCGCATCCCATTGATCTAAAGCCACTCGGTCGGCAGTGTGAACTACTTCAATGTCTATCAATGCCACCTTGCGATAGCTTTCGTCTTTTGTTGGAAAGGTTGACTCGTTCTCGTCTAGGGGTTCAGGTTCGATTACCCTGTCAGCTGCCGGGGCCGGCTGTTGGTCTGGTTGAACGAGTAAGTTTGGCGGAGATTGCCCGCTGTGCAATTGGTGTGAGCTCATCATCTTGCATAGAGGCGAAGTTGAAAAACGTTCACTTGCCAGAGCGATCATGACTTCATACACAATGGCGGATATGCGTTCATCGCCGGCATAGCTGGCTGGATCGGATTTGATAAAAACCTTCGGCGGATTTGGAGCAATTGTACCCGCAGTTTCGCCAAATCCGGCAGGGATGCGTATATATCCCTGGAATTTGCCGGTTCTTACTGAATCTTCAGCCTCCTTAATATCGGCCTCTCGCGGTTGGGTGGATCGGACTTCGTGCATCTCCTGGATGAATTTCTGGGAGTAAAAAGAGCGATCCTCATCAATGACGCCGATGGTCATCGCCGGCGGTGATTTGGTTAATCCTGTGAAAACCACGCCGGTAAAGAGGCCGAACATGATCGGGAAAATGAGAACAAAAAACATGCTCATCTTGTCCCTCAGGAGCAATGTTATGTCCTTTACAGCCATAGCTATTATGGCTTTGGTCATGGCCTAAGGCTCCTGCCGGTGAGGTTCAGGAATACAGTTTGTAAGTTGGGAAAATTTGCATGAAGATCTCTAATTTCTACCCCGCAAGTCAGCAGGATTTTGAGATCTTCAACGGGCTTATCAGTTTTTAACTGCCATGACAGGCCATCAAGCTCACCGGGCAGCGAATTCGGGTTCTCTGGTGGGCACGCGAGCTCTGCCCAAAGCAAGCACTTGCCTCCATGACGGTTGATAAGTGCATCGACCGTATCGAGTGCCAGTAATTGTCCGTGGTCTACGATCGCAACTCGTTGGCAGAGGCGCTGAGCTTCTTCCATGTAATGAGTCGTATAGATTATGGTCCGGCCCTGTTGGCTGATTTGCTCAATGCGCTCGAAAATGTGGTTTCGACTTTGTGGGTCCACGCCGACTGTCGGCTCATCCAGGAGAACCACTTCAGGCTCATGAATAAGGGCGCAGGCAAGGTTAAGCCTCCGTTTCATTCCGCCTGAGAAGGTCTTAACCTGAGAGTTTCTCCGAGCTGTAAGACCTGCCAGCTCGAGGCTGCGGTCTACGGATTTCCGTAACTCCCTGCCGAAAAGCCCCTGTAGCTTGCCCATGAACATGAGGTTTTCCGAAGCGGTCAGCTTGTCGTAGAGTGCTACCGATTGAGGAGCTATCCCAAGAGACTTTCTCACCTTCGGCCTTGTAGGATCAACCAGGCCGTTGATTCGAACCAGCCCATGGTCTGGCTCAAGCAGGCCCGAGAGCATATGCATTGCGGTAGTCTTGCCCGCTCCGTTGGGCCCCAGCAGGCCGAATACTTCTCCGGAGTTTACAGAAAAAGAGAAATCCTGGACGGCAATGTTGTGTCCGTATGACTTGTAAAGGTGCTCTGCTTCAATAACGGGCCTGTGTATTGCCGCCGGATCGCTCAATGGTCATGTCCCCCGCAAGGCTCTATTAAGCACTCCCTCGGAGCCTTCTATGACTGGATTCACCCTTTATTTTCGTGAAAGCCATACCCCTTTGGCAGTAATGGCATATGTTTCTAACGGCCTACCAGGCCTCCATGGGTAAGGTCGTTCATGCTAACCCTTGAGCCTTTACCTGTTATACTAGCGCTGGCTGATCGGAGAAGCAAACTTACCCACAGGGCAGTGTTTTCAGCTAATTAGCAGCCATTTCGGGGTGTTGGCTATTATCTTTGTTTGCAGGGGATAGGATGATCTATGGGCGCACATCTATGAATTGTGTTAGACTTTGCCGGCCCTTCTATTACCCGGGGAGAAAACCGTATGGAGCTACCTTGTCGCGATCCAGGCGATGTCCTGTTAGTACCTGGCGAGCTGGTCGATATCCGTCGACGACTCAGGGCTATTGCGCCAAAGCATAATCTAGCCAGTGTCATTGCATGCGCGTTTGATTTTCGCACGCGGATGCTTCCTTTTATCTTTGCTGACATGCAAATGGTTCCAGGTGGGGTCCGTGATATCGGATCGGCAATGGTCGATGCCGGCCTGGATAAGACCCGAATTGTCCTTCAGCAGTGGAACCGGAATTTTAACGCTTCGAGAATGGTTCTCGATGGCAGGGTCCCTGATATGTTCCTGGTTTCGAGCATGCAGATCCACTCGGCCTCGTGCGAAAAACTGATTCGCGACGCTTGTAAAATCGATCCAGCCCAAAGGCCATTGATAATTGCCGGTGGGCCTAAGGTCATTTATCAGCCTTGGGATGTTTTCGGAACCAATCCCCAGGACCCTTGGGGTGCTCACGTAGCCGTTACTGGTGAATCATATGTGCTATTGAACCTGCTGGAGGTGTTGCTATCCCTTCGAGGCCGGGGCGAGTCTATGCGGCAGGCCTTTATCAGGATTCGTAATGAGGGAGCATTGGAAAATATCCCCGGCCTGGTTTATGGGCGAGGCGGTAACGAAGGAGCCCCGGAAGAATTGGTCGATACAGGAATCCAACGTCTTGTAGGCGATCTTGATGAACTGGCTGATCCGGTCTTTGGGTACCGTATTTTTGAACGTCCAGGCAAGAAGCAAACACTTGCATCACAACCCATGGGCCCAAAGTTAATTAATAAACATGCCTGGTTTGGGTCTGTGACATTGACTCTCGGCTGTAAGTTCTCTTGCCCTTACTGTCCGATACCCGCATATAACCAGCGACAGTTGCGAACTAAAAGCGGGCAGGGAATTGTTGATGAAATGGTTCGCATGTATAAAGAATTCGGGCTCAGATATTTTTTCGGGAGCGATGATAATTTCTTCAACGACAAAGCCAGGACGCTTGAGATTGTTGAAACCATGGCCGGGACCGAAGTTGACGGTAGACCGTTTCGAAAGATCTTCCGTTGGGGCACCGAGGCCACCATCCACGATACGTTGGCAATGAAAGACCACCTGAAAACGGTGCGCAAGGCTGGGCTCAGGGCATTGTGGCTGGGCGTTGAGGATATGACGGGTACTCTGATCAAGAAGGGCCAGAGTGTTGACAATACCCTAGAGGCTTTCAGGTTGCTGAGAGAGCGGGGCATTAGTCCGATGCCCATGATGATGCACCACGACTCCCAGCCCCTGGTTACTAGGGGCAGTTCCTATGGACTTTTGAATCAGATAAAGATGTTGCGAAAGGCCGGTGCGATCAGCCTTCAGGTGTTAATGATTACTCCGGCGACGGGTTCGAGGCATTATGACGAGGCGTTCTCAACTGGGTTGGCATTTAAATCTGTCGGTTCGAGGCAGGTCGCCCCGCATATGATCGATGGCAATTACATTATTGCATCCAATAGCGATAAGCCATGGCGGAACCAGCTTAACATCATCGCTGCCTATATGTATTTCTACAATCCGCTTCGGTTCCTTTACGCACTTGCCCGGCCTACGAGCCGCCTGTATTTGGCTGATGTTGCAATGCAGGTGATAGGAATGTTTGGCCTTTTGTTGAACATCCGGCGGACTATTGGCTGGGCGTTTCGGCTGAGGTTTGGAAAGATTCAGCGACAAACTACTCCACCAACCAGCCCCATACCGATGCGGGGAGTAGGCGGTTTACATCCAAGCCATGCAATTCCTCCTGACCAAAAGGACAAATCATCTGCGATTGCCCCGACAAGGGTGGTTGCCACCCCTGCAACTGGTGATTAATTTTGCATGTAGAATAAGCCCACTACCTGGCCGAGATAGCTGGCCCAGGAGGGACAATTGTCCTTTCTTAAATGGGATGGATACCCGATGAGGCGACTGGTGCCGTTGCTGATCATTTTGGTAGTGATCGCTGGATTGCGAATCTGGCTTATCACGCACACCGAAGTTATTGCCCGCGACGGAACGATTTACATCCAGATGGCCAAGCAATTACCATCCGCCCCTGCCGAGGTAATTGCCGATTACGACTACCATGTAGGGTACCCGGCCTTGATTGCAGTGGTCCATCGGCTGGTATTGGCTGGGGGTTTCACTGACAGTCTGCGAGTTTGGGAAATTTCCGGTCAGCTTGTTTCCCTGTTGGCTTCTCTGGGGGCAATGGTTGCCGTCTGGCTGTTTGCGGGCAAGGTCTTTGGTGATTGGCGTATTGCCTGGATTTCGACGCTGATTTTTGGCATTGGAAAAAAGTGGTCCGTTCTGGGTTCAGACGTTCTATCAGACAGCCTTGCGGTCTGCCTTCAAATGTGGGCGGTTGCTTTGGCGATCCTGGCACTTGAAAAGCTCAAAGCAAAGAGCAAGTGGTCTTTAGCCCTGGCCGGGGGGGTGGGTTTATGCAGTGGGCTTGGTTATCTGGTCAGGCCTGAATCGCTTCTTGCGGTCGGGCTGGCATGTTTACTCTGGCTGGTATTTCAAATTCGCAGGCCAAAAAGCTGGCGGCTGACTCTCTCAGCCGTTGGCGTTTCGCTCATGAGCACATTCGCTTGTGCGTTACCCTATATGATCGCTATTGGCGGGCTAACCAATAAAAAATCGCTTTCCGACCTGGTAGGTCTCCATCTCAGCGGGGGGCTGAACATATCAGCAACTATTATCTGCTCAGTTCAATATTCTGCGTTAAGACAGTTAGTGAATCAGTTTTTTGAAGCACTGAATATCGTCGCAGGTGTCATGATCTGCATCTGGCTGGTCTGTTGCGGGATCTATCAACTGACTAAACTAAAAAGCCTAAAGGTTGCCTTGCCTTTTGTCTCGCCTGCAGGAGCCTTGCTGATGGTTGCATCTGTAGCAGTGATGGGGCCACTTTTGATGGGACTTTATTCCAACGTCCACTATTTATCCTACAGGCATGCGATGTTCCTGGCGGCTATGTTGTCTCCGTTGATCGGAGCGGGGGTTATCGTCTCGGCTAGGATTTCCGAAGACCTTATTGCCAAGCCTCTTCGGCTGCCATTATCTCAAACATTTATCAGGATTATTTGGGTTGGGGCCTTAGCTGTAAGTATGTCAGCACATACTCTCGAGCCATTGCATAAGGGTAAATTGGTTTTTCGACAGGCCGGTCAGTTTGTCGGTGGTCTGTTGGGCCCTGATGATTATGTGTTGGCTGAGAATAGGTGGATTCTTCATTACGCCCAGGCCGAGGGGAGATCGCTTCCGATCAACCTGGCCGGGCCAAGTCTGGCAGATTATATCAAACAGACAGGGGCGACCTACCTGGTCTTAAGCGATCGAATGCAGCGAAAGAAGGAAATTGATATTCACCAGCCACTGCCTGGGATGAGACTGGTTGAACTCAAGAAGGTTGATGAGCCCGGATCAACGCGACCCGGTTCGGTTCGTATATTCTCCATAATAAAAGAACCAACCGGCCCCGGAATCTGACGGGCCTGTATATACCTGTTGTTGCTCGTTTCCCCCGGCCCGATTACAATGGGGTCCGAATATTTCCCGGGAGACTTATTTTTGCGAATTGCATTAGTTCATGACTGGTTAACCGGTATGCGCGGCGGCGAGAAGGTCTTGTCCCTACTGTGCTCACTCATGCCAGATGCCGATCTTTTTACCCTCATACATACTCCCGGTTCATGCGACGAGCGAATCGAAAGCATGAACATAAAGACAAGCAGCTTGGACGATTTGCCGGGCGTCAGGAGCTATTACCGTTATCTCCTGCCACTGATGCCGCTGGCGATCGAGGGCCTGGACGCCAGTAAGTATGACCTTATCGTCTCTTCCAGCCATTGTGTAGCCAAGGGTATCACCCAATCTCCCGAGACATTGCATATCTGTTACTGTCATTGCCCCGCACGTTACATCTGGGCCCAGAGCAAAACCTATAGGCAAAACATGGGCATTTCCGGTTTGGCGTTATGGTTTGTTCAGGGATATATGCGGGCGTGGGATAAACGAAGCTCCTCAAAGGTCGATCAGTTCATAGCAAATAGCCGCAACATTGCTGCCCAGATCAAACGTTATTACGGCAAGGATTCGAAGGTAATCCACCCCCCGATAGATACCACCTCTTTTACTGCCGTCTCGGATAACCGGGAAGATTACTATTTGATAGTTTCCGCCCTTGCGCCATATAAGCGAGTGGATCTGGCGATCGATGCATTTGCCCGACTTGGAAGGCCCTTACGCGTGATCGGTTCAGGCCAGCTCATGGATGATCTCATGCGGCGTGCACCAAGTAACGTGATGATCATGGGTTGGCAGCCTGACGAGGTAGTGCGCCAGCACTATCGCCGATGTAGAGCATTGATATTCCCCGGCGAGGAAGATTTTGGGTTGGTACCTCTCGAGGCCATGGCCTGCGGGGCTCCTGTAATAGCTTATGGTGGGGGAGGCGCTTTGGAGACGGTGCTGGATCTTGACGGACAAAACCCCAACGGGCCGACCGGGATTCATTTTACTTGTCCAAACGCGGAATCCCTGGTTTCGGCAGTTGAACGATTTGAAGCCAACGAAGATCGATTTTCGCCAGAGGTCCTGTCGGGGTGGGCGGGCCAATTCGGGCCGGAGAATTTTTTGAATAACTTCAAGGACCTTGCAGGCCAATTGCTTGCAGATAGAGGGCTCTCCCAGCCATGGTGAAAAGACACAACAGGTTAATGCTTTCGATGCTTCGAATGCTCGATCTGGTTGTAACCGGTTCGGTCTGGGCGATGGCCTATGGTGTGCATGTATTGGCCGGGCATTTTGGCTGGCTGAGAGATCCGACTCATTCATTCGAAGATCTTTGGTTTTCCATCGTTTTGTCGGGCGTACTAATGTTGTTGGTTTTCAGCCGAATGGGCCTGTATGCGCCCAAGCGTATGAAAAGCCTGATCTCTGAAGCCGTTGGAATTGTTCAGGCTGTGTTTTTAGTATGGATGATCGTTTATGCAATTTCCAGTTTCTCGACCGGATTGAAGCTTTCCCGGGCGACGATGGGATTGGCTTTGATTAACTGGCTGGTGCTGGGCGTCTTGTCTCGGATATTGGCACGGACTCTGCTGCATTGGTTTCGCAGGCATGGGCGGAATCTCCGGCATGCTGCAATCGTAGGCACAGGCCAACTTGCACAACAGCTATATCATACACTGACGAAAAACACGTGGACCGGCATAGAGGTTAAATGTTTTATCGATACTGACAACCGGCACGAAAAGCTCTTTGGCCGGGATATTGTCGGGCCAATCAGTGAGTTGGATTCTCTTGTCGCCCAGCAGGGGGCGAGCATTGTCTTCGTGGCTTTGCCTAATCGCCAACATTCCGATATGGAATTGGCGCTTAATCGTTTGGCAATGACCAATGCCGACGTTCGAGTAGTCCCTGATCTGATGTCGTTCCATTTCCTCAGGCATGAGATTAATCAATTAGATGAGATTCCAATTGTATCTCTGACCCACAGCCCTCAGCACGGCTGGAACAGCGTAATGAAACGAGGCTTTGATATCGTCGGTTCGCTGACTGCGTTGATATTATTTTCTCCGCTGATGGTTGTAATCGCCTTGTCGGTTAGGCTCACCAGCAGGGGGGGCGTGTTTTATTTACAAAAGCGTGCGAGCCTCAGTGGTAAGCCATTCAGAATAATCAAGTTCCGAACAATGATTGATAATGCAGAGGCCGACACTGGTGCGGTCTGGGCCCGGTCCGACGATAACAGAGTTACATGGATTGGCCGATTCCTTCGTCGCTGGAGCCTGGATGAGCTGCCCCAATTCGTCAATGTACTTTTCAGCCAGATGTCGTTGGTTGGCCCAAGGCCCGAGCGCCCGGAACTGATCGAACGGTTCCGCGAGTTGATTCCCCGTTATATGCTTCGCAGTCAGGTAAAGGCGGGCCTGACCGGTTGGGCTCAGATTCATGGCCTGCGAGGCCGGACCTCCCTCCGCAAACGCGTTCAATATGATTTGTACTACATATCGAACTGGTCATTCGCTCTGGATATGTGGGTACTTTTTTTGTCTATGTTCAGGGGTTTTATTCAACCCCACGACCCTGTTGCATAATTCTGTTTTTTGAAAAGCGAATAATTGTGGCTGGGCGGATGAGTCTGTAGCGTTCTCAAGAAACCCTTAACGTCGAAACTGATCGGCATCCTGTGCGCTGAGGCCATTGTCAGACTGGCCCTGCTGTTCTGGTCAGGATCACAGCCCGATGGTAGGCAAGTACCCGCTTGCTGGAGCCGGAAAAAGCTTGTTAATCTCCCCAGCCGCGATAGAATCACCGGGAAGATCCACGATGGTCGTGGCCCCTGAGCCCATTCTGGAAATCTCAGACGAATCCATTTTTGCCAAGAATGAGGAGAGCTTACATGAAGGCGCCGATTTCCCCTGATGCAGTGGGTGACGATCTGCAGCCAACTCCACCAGATGCGGCCGAATCCGCTCGCATGGCGCTTCTGACCGACGGTCACTGGCTCATACCTCGCGTCCAGATAGAAGTCTCCCGCCGGTGCAATGTCCGATGCATCATGTGCGATTGGCATCGCCGAACATCCACGCTTGATCCCAACAGGACGAAGCTCGACCTTACCGCAGACGAGGTACGTAATCTTTTTGTGGGGATGCCTCGGATCAGAGTCGCCACGCTCAGTTCCGGCATCGGCGAGCCGTTCATGAACCCAGACATATTGGAGATTTCAGCGTTCCTTCGCTCTGAAAAAGGTTCACCACCATCGATTATCACAAATGGAACGAAGTTAACGCCGGAAACCAATCGAGCGATCCTCGACGACGCGAAGCTGGCCACACTGTTCGTTTCCATGCACGGTGCGAGCAAGCATTCCGCCGAGGCCATCATGCAGGGGGCAGACTTTGAGGCTATTGTCGCCGGCTTGAATGACTTTCAAAACCAGAAGAAAAATCGAAAAACCACTCGCCCAGGACTGGTGTTGTTGATGGTCGGTATGAAACAGAACATAGCCGAATTGCCCGATATGGTTCGACTGGCGAAAAAACTCGGTGCTGAAAGCCTGCGTCTGACTCCGATGGAAGAACGCACCTCGCTGCCGGAGTTGTCTGAGCAGGCGATCGACGAACCGACTGATGAGTTGCGACAGTGCATCGAAAATGCAGAGTCGCTTGCAAAGGAACTGAATGTGAACCTTGTGGTCATGTCGCGCCACCGACTGATGGCAAGGCAGGATAAGCCCGAAACGCAAACCAACAGCAAACCGACCATTGTCGAAAAACTCCCCATAGGCAAACAGACGACCAAGTTCTGCATGTTTCCTTTCGATAATATATATGTCAGTATGGAAGGCTATATCGGCCTGTGTTGTTCTGCCGAGGGGCGCGACGTGTGTATGGGCGGTTCGTTGGAACGTGGCTCGGTGGCGAAGACTTGGGATGGGCAGGAGTACCGCAAAATCCGTCGTAGCCTGCTGACCGGCGAAAATTTGCCTGCCTACTGCCAAGCGTGCCGACGTGCACCCAAAGCAGATCCCTTGCTGCTCCAGATGCACGTGCTGCTAAAAATCTATCGCGACCACAGCTTGGCCGATGCCTGGGATTTTCTGGAGGAATTTCCGATGGAATATCAACAGTACGAACGGCAAGTTCGCCGACTGGGCCTGACACCGATCGACTTAACCTGTAACACAGAGACAAAACAGCCCCTTAAACAACGAGGTGTAAAGGTGATCTCATCCGAGCAGGTCGAGCCCGCCGAAGCCTGTCGCCTCTGCGGCAGTGCCACGCTGGCACGCACCGCTTACAAGGCTGCGTTCGCCGAATGCACCCACTGTAGATTCATTTTCCGCAGAGCCTACGACCGAAAAAAACAGGCCGAAGGCATGGGGCTTAGCGCGGGTGTCGGGGGAGGATACCGCGAGTACTTCCTTGCCCAAATGCTCACAAACGACCTTGGCTTGGGGACCAACGGGCTGCTGCTGTTCGGGACAGGCAACACGAACACACTTGAAACCCTCCTGGAGGAAGGTGTCGATGTGGTTGGCTGCGATCTGTCACTGGAACTGATCGAGCAACGAAGGCAGCAGTTTGGACATGACAGGTTCTGCCATTCTCATGAACTGCGCGCGGATCAGCTTTTTGACGGCCTGATTGGCGTGGAAGTCTTCGAACACTTCGACGCCCCGGCAGAGACGCTGAGCTTTCTCAACGAACGACTAACGCAAGATGCAGTCATCTGCGGCACGACTGACTTCATTCAGGATGGCCAGATTGAAGAGCCCGCCGAATACTTCCGCTCCGGCTCACATGTGGCCTGTTGGAGCACGCAAAGTATGACTTATGCGGCCTCGTTGATCGACAGACAACTGGCGGCATTCCAAATGGGGAATCCCGGCATCGGCGTGCCCGGCAGAAAGACGGCGAGACTCTGGCCTAATAAGCGGGTCTTCTTCCTCTATCCGCCCAAATACCAGTTCTATTTCGATAGTTTACAGAAGCATTGGCCGACACTTCCGATTGATCGCCCGTAACGGTGCCCGGAGAACGACCTGACGTTCTTGTCATTTCTTTTGTGTCTTTGGTTTTCTACGAAAAACTGCAGTTTCCCATTCAGATCCCACGTGCTCAAAATCCGGTGATTTCATCACAATGTCATCGACCACTTTCGTCACGTCCGGCCAGGCCTTGTTATGGTAATCGTCGAAAATGAGATATCCAGACTTAGCCACCAATGGCCCGTACAACTCGAAGTCCTTCTTCACGCCCTCATAGCCGTGATCACCATCGATGAACACGATCTGATATAGCTTCTTCGAAGCCTCCGCCACCGCACCAGGATCCGTTGAATATGCTTGAATTATTCGGCGGTCTTTGTGCGGGACCATGGCCCGATCAAGATTCTTCTCCAGAACACCGAGAGTGACTGGCATGCCGGTGTCGACGTCCACATCGTTGGCGTAGTATCCCTTCAGTGGATCAATCAGTGTCAAGCCGACCTTTTTGTTGAAAGCGGTAAGAACGTCGTACAAGATAATCGAACTTACACCGAATAACGTGCCGATTTCTAGGATATTAATCTTATCTCCGTTGTAGCTTATGCCGAGAAGAAGCCGCAGGACGGCGTCTTCGACATGGCCGGCAAGGCGACCCATGCACAAGTCCTCCAGATAAGACACCCGATGTTGCAGGAATCGCAGGTGCCCCGGCACCAGCGAAATCCCCAGCTTGTCACACCAGACCTTCCTGAGCTGCCGTTCGCACTCGGCTGTGAGACGCCGACGGTAAGACTGATACGGCTTGCGGTCCCTCAACGCGATATCTTTCTCGCGCTGAGACTTCTCAACTGCCAATGCCTCCGAGAGCTTCTTGGCTTGCGATTCCAGCACAGTGGTACGCTCCTGTTTCTCCGCCTTCACAGCCTTTGCGATCTCCTGGGCCCTGGCCTGCTGCTCGGCGCTCACAGTCTTTGCGATATCCTGGGCCCTGGCCTGCTGCTCGGCGCTCAGAGCCTTTGCGATATCCTCGCCCCTGACCTGCTGCTCGGCGCTCAGAGCCTTTGCGATATCCTCGCCCCTGACCTGCTGCTCGGCGCTCAGAGCCTTTGCGATAT
>SDBT01004100.1_pt1 | contig 24853 bp, 17 predicted proteins | sample 2277101 | NCBI WGS metagenome assembly SDBT01 (sample SAMN10404973, study PRJNA504765) | marine sediment metagenome | isolation source: marine sediment core GS10_PC15, 103 cmbsf | place: Arctic Ocean: Southern Knipovich Ridge | collected 2010 | reverse complement strand
CGACGGCGGTATCACCGATCCTCTTGCGTATCCCATATGCTCGTAGCAGACAGTCCATAATTCCTAGAAGAACCCTTGTACCGTTCGAAGCTGCACCAGACACGTGGGAACTCTTGTCATTGTTGAGGGCGCTAGTCATTCCAGAGGTGAAGCAGCTCTCAAGAGACGGTGAGGCGCTTTCCCAGAAATTCGCCACTGACCGCGAGGAAACAGCCGCAGCATATACTGCGTGGTTTGACCCCTACGAAGCGACGCTGACCCGCGCTGCCGAGGTTGAGAACGACCCGAATGTACGCCAGATTCGCGAGGCCATGCAGCGGATGAAGCGGATGCGGCCACTATTTGAAGAGGACACCCAGGCACAGAACATATACGATCGCACAAACATTGAATTTGCGAATCTGCTTGAAGAACTCACAAGTGAGCAGGCGCGCCCTGTAGATCAAATTCGTCGAGACACGCGCGCCTTGGACCGCGAAGCCGACGAACTGATGAAAGTGCAGTGGCGTAGAGTGATGATTCGGGATGTGCTGATTCAAGAAACCGATCTCAAGGCAGTGCTGCTCAGGGTCCGTAACTTTGACACACATTTCTCCAAGGAACTTGATGCGGTGGCCGAAGAGGCGCGGCCAATGTTGGAGGCTGCTCGGGCGTTGGTGGGTGACGATCCCACCAGTGCTCTAGCGCAAGCCCTAAAAGTGGACTTAAGGGCTAATGCACACATCCGGTATGAGGAGGACAAACACAAAACGAGTGTCGCGTCCGCTGCAACCTGGGCTGATCGAGTGGAGCGCAAGATGCCCGATTGGCGCATGATTCGGGACAAGTCCTTGGAGGAGCTGCGCGCCGACATTGTGGTGGTAGTGCGGCAGGAGCGGCAGACTCTAACGGATCTCTACGAACGATTCATCTCCGCCATCGATGGAGACAGTGAACGTAATGTGATCCGAATCCAAGCAGCGTACAAGCTCCTGTTAGCCCAAATTACTGGGGAACTGGGCCCTGCTTTTGAGAGTGCTGCCGCCGAGAGGGAGGAGGTGCAGGAGCTCCAGGCGGCCATTGGCAACAGTATCGGTTTGCTCACTGCTCGTGCTTCACAGCTCACGGCGGATTCCAAAACCTTTGGTCTACGTCTCAACAAAAACAGTGCGCAGCTAGTGGGCATGTTGCCAGGAGAATTGACAGCCTGGCGCTCGCAGGTGGAGCGCGAGTACGCACAGTACTTGGAGGAGGCGGAACTGCGTGACTGGATCCAGGGAGTGTTGAATATGAACATGCTTTACGCAGAATTCCAACGTCCAGACGTGACCGTGGCTGAACTGCAGACCTTTCAGGTGAGCCAAGTGCAGCAATTCAATACATTTCTCGAGGCTGGACGTGCTCGGCTGAACACCGTGTCCGCACAGGAGCAAGCCAGTTACAAGAATCGGCTCGCCATGGTGGACCACATGGACGAAATGTTAGCCGCTTCTTCCCAATGGACGGAGGAGACCCGGGATTTGCAGCCGCCCCCCGTGCTCGACGTGCTCCGGGAACCGGGATCTTCGGAGCAGGTGAATGAATGGTTTCGGGCGCTCGCTGACGGAGAAGACTTTTTCTTTGCCAATGACGTAATCATGGTGCTGGATGGGCAGGCTGTGCAACAGGCCAAGTCGGAGCTAGTCGAGGCGACTCGCGGTCGATTCATCCCGGCATTCCGCGCCATTGAACAGAACAGGGTGCTAGCTAGAGAACTCCAGGAACAGGTCAGTGATGAGTGGACTAGTAAAACGTCAGTGAACATTGATTTCGAGCAACTGTACCAGGATTTCTTGGTGAACCGTGAGACATTTACTGGAAATTCCGCTCGATACACGGATCTGTTCGCTCAATTCGAGAATTGGCGCACCGAGACTGTGCCGCGCACATACGCATTGATGGCTGATGCTGTGCGACGCAGGGAGCAGGTGGGTAACGTGGACCAATTGTGGAACCGCTGGCTCAAACAGCAGGACGCGGACATTGCCGCCGGAAATGGGCGCCAGTTGATCCTCGACCAGATTCAAGGGCGGCGCATCACCCGGGACGACAAGGTGCGTGCCCGTGCGTTGTTTTCGGAGATTTTGCGCAAAGGTCACCCGGAAATGTCGACGGTGCGTGCGTGGCGTAGCGCGCAGGCGAGGCACCATGAAGAAATTCTTGGGCTGCCCCCACAACGCCGGGAGCCGATCCTCACTGAATTTGAGCAACAGATTTTCGACGCAGTCATCCAAGTGGAGGGTGTCACTCGGGATCCGGCACAGGGCGCCTCCAAGTCTATTGACACATTCCCGAAATTCTTCCTGGACCAGATTCCTGCGATGCGGGAACTGTTCAATCAGGTGGACGAGATCCTACGGACTGGTGGAGACGTGGAATTCCGCGCCAGCCTCCCAAGAGAAGGTGGAGTATTGAGCAGAATTCAGAACATTCTCAGTACTTAGTGGGATCAAGATAAATTGACGATCTTTTCCTATTTATGTGATGGCAATTTTCCCTCGATATAGTGGTGTGTGCACCACATGAGTGTGTCGGTTGAACGATACATCATGGATGAAGAAGAAGAAGAAGAAGACGACAACGGTCTTGAGACTGTGGAAAAATCCCCATCACATATATTTAACGATGACGACGTTCTTTCCCCGTCACCATTGACTATTGAGAATCGCAACACGTTGGTGCAGAATTTCCTTGCATCTAATGCTGTATTCCCGGACGCTCCTTGGTGGTCTGTACTGTTGGTTAACCAAAATGCCACTAGAGGAGCACACACAATTATCGAGACCAGTCAATGGCCACCACAAACCACAAATAACTACAATTACAATGGCCGTCGTAGAGTAACTGTCGTGTCTAGTCATGTCGTCACAGAACATCCGGGGACGGAGCTACAATTACATAGCAATCAGTTGGAACACAATGAGCATAAGAGGACAAGACCGTCTGAGTGGCTGCTTGCGCAAATAGTAGGGCCTTTGTCGAAAAAGTCTCATGCAGCTATATTGAATCGACTGTGGGAAGACCGAAGCCGGGGGGCAATTCCACGGGCAGCCAAAGCCAAGGTGTTGGCAGAACACTTTAAACTGGAAGTGTACGGGGATCTCTCTGTGATTTTTGGAGACACTCCTGAAAATGTCGAGGAGGCTACAGGGGGTGGGAGTGCATCATCGTCGCCTCGTCCAAGAGAAGGATGAAGTATAAAATGCATTTTTATTTTGCAGGCACAAAACAATACCCCTTCCACGTGGTGCCGTGGAAAAGCGTGCAAAAGAACCACTGGATACTAGCATCATCAAAACGATGGTAAAACACCACATTGAATCGCTTATCACCACTGCCCCCCGCAGGAGTCTCTCGGTGATGCAGTGCAAGGCCAATGTCGATCATTTTCTGAAGAAAAATCTCTTCTTCTTGTACAAACGGGCGATTCGAGATCAATTTGGGTTCAAATCGCGAAACAACATCGTCGAATGTGACGTTTTTGATTGCCAATCGTTTCAAGTAGCGCTTCTGTTCTTTGGAGCAAAAGTGGTAGGGGGTTGTCAAAGACCACGTATCTTTCATACTCTCGGCACCCCACTTCACTTCTATTGGGTTTAGAACTGTAACTGTAGCAGCTGTTGACGACGATGAGGATGTTTGAGGGATGATCGCGGTTCGTTTCCTGGACTGCATGAGCTCTGCAAGTTGCTCATCGACCTCGACCAAATCCTTGGTGTCCACGGGCCATTCATCGCCGTCTGGATTGCGACCAGATTTTCGTCTATCTTCGTACTCACGCCGCATCTGCCCAGTGTCCGGCTCGGGGCGCTTTTTAGACATTATATGCTTCTTCTGTAACTCTAGAGTTTATATACCGCCAATTAATCGTGGACCTGAAAGGTTTGCGACGGTACGTGCGATCGCAATTCGTAGCCCTCAAGTTGCTCGGTGGACTCTGCGTGTTCCATGGCGGACTCAAGGCACCGTTGGATAACCTGAGAGCCTTTGGTGAGTGCCCGGCTGGAAATCTTCAGCGTCCGAATCTCGGTGACTGGAGGCAACCGGGCAATCATATACTGGTCACGCGGCAGCAACTCAAAGATCCGATCAAACTTTCGCACCACCACCCCCTCTCGCAGCAGATACAGTGTGGCCGGTACATGGTTGCTGATGTGGAACAGAGACACGTTGTCTCGCGCGTACCGGGTGGACAGAATCAATGACCAGAGTTTCAGCACAATCTTCACATAATACTGGATAATGTTCGTGTTGTACTGGTCCTGTTCCTCATGCACATAGTCCTTGGTGGCGTCCAGAAAGAACACGCAGCACCAATACCCCACTGCCATTTCCTGGTGTTGGGCACACTCCTTCAGGTACTTTTTCACTGCACGATCACCGTTGAGCACTGCGGCTCGACACTTATTCTGAGAAATGTGCTTCTTGGTGTATCCAAAGAGCAAGTCGTGAACTATCCGCTCGGAAATCGCATAATTGTGGTTGTCCGACGGCAGGCCGCTGGATTTTTGCTGTCGCCCACCAATGCCAGTGCGAAAACGGTGCAGGAGGTGGTGGATCTTTTGGTCAATCTCCAGTTCACGCTTTTCTAACTTCGCCTCTTCCTGATGTCGCTCTTGCTCTTTCTTGGACAACGCTTCATCGCCCATAATTGCTTCCAACACACCAATTTCATCATTTACTCGTTCTTGCACCTCCAACTCCGTGTCCTTGTACACAGTGTTAGGCCTCTGACCGGAGTCGGAATCCCCAATAAAATCACCGTTTGGAGCCATAAACACCAAATCTTTATCCTTTTCACCAAGATCTTCGTCCAGATTTGTATCATCCTCGTACATATCCACTTGGTCGTCACCACCTTCCCAGTGTTTATGCATGTTCTGGTAAGGGTTCACGGCCAGCACAGACCCGTAAATGATACCGGAAATTCGGCAACAGTACTCATTGGTAGCGGAGATGTACATTTCCCGGCATCGGCCGCTCCCGCACAGATGGGACAAACCCGACAGGTGACAAATGTATACGCGACCTGTGGCCTGGTGCTGCTGTTTGGTAATGGGGTGTGTGAATGGTTGGCCTTCCCGAAAACTCATTGGTTGGCACCGTTCCCGTTCACAGTACCGGTGGGTGTCCTCTGCTTCCCACAGATACTTTTTCAGGGCCAACAAGTGTTCTAATGAGTAGTACTTAATGTCGGTGTTGTTGACACGCTCTGACAAGATCAGCAGGCGAATCGTCTCCGCCTCAGCCACTTCCCGTTCCATAATCACGTGATGGTCCTTCTCGCGACGCATCTCCATGACCAGTATCATGGCACGTTCATCGGCCGACACCACCACCTCTCCTCCATCTTCCGGGCGGAGTGAACGGAATGGTAAATTGGAAGTCATGTGAACAAATGTAACCGCAGTGTTATTTCCCGCAAATTACGGTTTGACTAGAATTCATCGAAAATGTCGTTCTTTTGCTTGGAGGCCGGAGGATCTTTTGGATCTTCAAAGTCCTTTGGATGTAAGCGAATGTACTGCTCGATCAGGAAAAAGTACGCACGCAAATCGGCTGCATTGGGACCAGCGCGTTGCTTTTCTTTGAACGCCTCTTCGGTCCAGGGACCCTCTTCCTCAAGAATGTGTAGAGCTGGCTCCTGGAACGCCTTGCTGAATGCATCGGGGACCTCATGCTTGAATTTCAGAAACATTTTAGCCATCCACGCTACGTAGGTTTGCCTATCCGACTCGGAGACGTTATTTTCAGAAGATGCAACCGATATCCGAGCTTTTTTGGCGGGAGCATCTTTTACCTCTTTACTGTTATCCTCCTTGACAGGAACATCTCCATCATCATCCTTCTTGACAGGCGCCTTCTTCTTTGTGGGTCGAGCGCGTTTGCGTCCCTTGGGCGGTGGCAGCTTGGGCTTGGACTTTATAGTTACCTCACCGGGGGCTTCCTTCTCTTTCATGACCACATCCGGGGCTTTCTTTTCTTTCATGACCACATCCGGGGCTTCCTTTTCTTTCATGACCACATCCGGGGCTGGAGCACTGGTTGACGGCACGCTGCGCATCTTGTCCACATCAAATCGGTCCATGTCTGGAATGTCCGCCGAGTTGTAGTGGGGAGGAAAGTGCACGGGCGACGACTCCTTCTTCTTGGACGGCGTCTTTCTCGCCTTGGGCTTGGGAGCCTCTGTGAAACCCCTCACACCCAGAGCCTTGGCGTACAAGGGATCGGGCCAGAATGGGAATTGTTCGCCGTTTTTCCCGGGAATGCGGTTTTGGCAGTCGATGGCCTGCTTCTTGGTGCGCTTGGGGTCCATGTCCCGTTTAAAGATGCGAGCTCCGGCGCTTTCGCCGAGATGACGCCAGTCATTCTCCTTGGGTCCGTGCACGTATATCAGGATGATGGCGGCATCGCGCTTGCGATAAAAGTACAGGTCCTCGTAGACGACATCATCCACCTTGGATCCCTGCTCAAGCGTACGGCCCGTCTTGATCTCGACCCAACCCTCCTGTACGGGGCTCATCGCGGGCTTTTGGGCACCCCGCTGAACCCTTGACGGTAAATCGTCCTTGATCGCCAGAAGATGCGGGTCGTTGGGACCTCCATATTCACTGTTGTCGTTGTCGGCATTCTTTTGTTTCTCTTGCGGTGATGGCGACGGGGGTGGGGGAGGATCTTCGTCCGGGTCGCGCGGAGGCGGCGCATCCTCTCCATTCACCAAGGCCAGCATGTCATCAAGACGATCTTTTTCGTTAGACATCTTTGTGTGGTCGTATTTGGACCCCGATGCTTTTATAGCTCTGGACATAAACTGAAAAAGGTTCTGATATGACGGCGGAGATTCTACCTGCTAAATACTTAAATGGAATTGACGATCTTTTAAAAAGATCGTCGATTACGATCTTTTAAAAAGATCGTCGATTACGATCTTTTAAAAAGATCGTCGATTACGATCTTTCATGTTCGAGTATAAAAGCATCCTCGCCCCACCCCCATCATCAGATACGTATCGGCATTTCCGAGCGATCTTTTGTGTTTAAAAACAAAAACTACCAAAACAACAATACCAATGTCTGCAAAGGCTGATTTGATTAAAAAGCGCAAGGCGGATCTGATGCGGGATCGTGCCGCTCTTGTGAAAGAGACCCGGGGCAGCAAGGCCATTGGCCAGTCGATATCTGGTGGTACCGGAATCACCGTACCCGCTCTGTGCCTCAGTTCCCGAAGGATTGACTACGATGGACTGGACAAGAAGGGCAACAAGAAGTTCTCCACCGCGGTCACGTTCCAAGTGTATGGTTCATTCAAGGGTTATGAGTTTGACGAAGACTGGGCTGAGAAGCTGTCTGACACGGAAATTCGTATGAATGTACGCCAGAAGATCAAGGCGGGAGTAATGGGCGGCGACAAGGCCGTGTACGAAACCAAGTCATCTGAGTCCCTGAAAATTGGTGACGAGATACAGGCTTCCATGTACGGTAAAGTACCCACCGCTAAGGATGGACGCACGCTACGTGAGGGAGACTTTGTGCTTATCACCGGAATCAAGAAGGTGTATGATGAGCAGAAGGACCGGATATATGTAAATTGCGAGAACATGATCCATGCCCCGGAGCTTGGTACTTACATGGATGTGTTGCGCATCATTGAGGCTATTCCTGTGGACAAGGTTGACATTCGTGAGGTGACTATGCCTTTTCCAGCGCCGGACAAAGACAGCCGCGAGGGATGGACCGAAGAGCAATGGGAGGCTCTGAAATATGTGAACCAGAACATGTTCTTGCCTGTGCGCGCCAGTGACGAGTCAGTGCACGATGCCGACAGCGGTCAGGCCTTTGATACGCCACTGTACCCCGACGACAACGACACGTGGTCTTACAAAAACCGAGAGACTGGCGTGGTGGGTAAAAAGGTGCGCGCTCTGATTCCCGTGACTCAGTGGGACCATGAGAAGGGTACCAAGGTATTCTGCCTGCTCCAAGTCGTTATTCTGGACACAGCTGTGAATGAGTTTGGGATTGTGAACCCGGACGAATGGGAATCCCTGGCTAAGCACCATATACCGTATATGCGATTCGGTATACGGGCCTTTATCGGGCACAAAAACACCGACAAGGATCAGATCAACTCGCAGGCTAACGACACGCCTTACAATTTCACCATCTGCCTTGTAGCCACCCAGGTGTTTGCTGATTTGGGCGCACACCTGCGCGACAACTGCCTGCCCGTGACGTACGAAAAGGTGGTAAAGGACCTGGGCGAATCGGTGAACTCCAAGTACTCTGAACACAACGATTTGGGCCGTCGCACCAACAATGACATCCTGAACCTGCAGGAGTGGGCAGGCTCTCTGACCTCTCTACGTGACCGGTACGATTTTTACGCCATGGTGAACAAGAAGATGTCAAAGAACAATCGCAAAACCTTGGCCAAGTGGGGTGACCGCGCCTCCCAGGCCGAGCACTGTGCCACCGAACTGGACCAAGACACAGAAGAGCTCGATCTGCCCGACACACTGATTGTCGTGTACTTTGCTGTGAAGCGTGAGGACGAGGAGATGGCTTCAGCCTCTAACGGCAACGACAAGAAGCGCGCCTCTCCCCCTGCCGATAGCGAGAAGGATGAGGATGAGCCCAAGGCTAAGAAGGCCCGTAGTAGTAAGAAGTGAAAGTGTTTGGGGGAGGGTGCGATTTCGGGTACGATATTTACTCTATAAAAGCGCTGCTGAATTTCATTAACATTATTACACCCCCATAATGGCATTGCACAGAGAAAAATTTCACATCGACACTGGCCCCGATCTCCAAGACTTTGATGAGCTTCTCTACAACGCCGCACGCCGTTTTGTAAAAAGCGAGCTCAAGAATAAGCTGAATCAGGTCGTGACTGTGACAACTCTTGAGGAAATGAGCATTGAAAACAGTTGTTTGCGTATTGAAGTCCTTGGGTTGGAGGAATTCGACATTTCCGTAATCACACGGCGTCTGCAAATGACATTTGGACCGTCGGCGGAAATGCGTCTGGAATTGCCCGCGGACCAGGGTGTACGAGCGTACCTGCTGATTCCGCGCACTGGTCTACCTCATTCGTCCGGAAGATTCCTATTCGATAGTACAACGTTGATGCTGGCGGGGTTGGTGGTGTTACTCATTGTGTACCTGTGGGCCAACGACAATGACACGTTTTTGATTCGTTCACTCAAGGCCGTGTATAGCGGTGTCGGGGAATTCATGGACTCGTTGATGTTTCCACGGAATCAATAAATGCCATCAATTCACTACCGGTATATAGATGAACTTCCAGCCCCACAGCACATACACAGAGAACATGGCACAAGCTATCGCAGACAATGACACCGATGGACCAATCAAGCGTACCACTTTGATCGAGGAATTGAAAAAGGATCCTGAGGGTATAAAATACGTGCTGGAGGATGACAAGGAACTTGTCTATCATGTTCTTTTCGCCATATCTCATCAGTATGAAAAACTAGGTGCGGATTTGATTCTAGAAATACTAGATTACCCCGCATACTACAATATCACCGGATCCGTAACCAAAGGTAATGTTTACGTATTCAACATGCAGGCGTTGTCCGATCTGAACGTGGTGTTGGTCAATAAGGTGTACTATGACACGGAGCAGCGAATTCTCGTGGTGCAGGTGGCTAAGAGCTCCATATACAACCAAACACTGGAGAGCAGTAGTCGTGGTGGTAATAGGCTTGTGCCCCGACAAAATGGTGGTATCGGTAGGCAGCGGACAAAACCTGTAAGGAGGAGCATGATTGCCTCGCTCCTCGGTTTGGGTGAGAGAAGTACATAAAGCTTAACACAATTTCATCAGTACACACACAAAATGCCTCCATTCCAAGGTAAACACATCATCAAAATCGCACTTCTTATTATAATGTGGATTGGTTCACCCCCAGAGCAAAAATCAATCATTGGAGTAATTGCATTGTTAGCGTATATTGTGGACAGACACGGGTACAAGATGCGTGCTGCCCTGGAAAAGATTCGTGAAGAATTGCATGCTGCTCCACGATCCCAGCGAAGTGCCAAGAAACCAATTGCCACGAACGACAAAAAAGATTAGGCAAGTTTATCCAATGAATGAATTCGTTTCTTAACAAAAATGTGTAACGACGGCATCACCACAAACCCCATGATATAAAACAAAAACACTGCCGGCCACGTTGGGTGCCAGAACCATAGCGTATACACGACCAGGGACAAATTGAAGCCCACCAAAAACCCATAAGAAAGCACCAACGTCACCAGACACAATACCAATGTTGTACCCCACCCCCGCTCTATCCACACATCCAGTGCGAGAATTGTCACGAGAATGCTGTGTATAGTGGACACAAACACGGTAATGACGAAATCGAATGTGGAGTAATTCGTCTCTAGCAACGACACCCACAGAGCCAACATAATGGCAGTCTCAAAAAAGAGTCTCTGTAGAGGCAATGTGTCGAACCAGCGACGCACCTGCCACGAGTGCGTGTACTCAACCACAGACACAACAAAAGGATTGGGTAGTCGTTCAAACGATCGCCAAATTAACACTGCAGTACCAATGGTGGTGGCCAAAAAAACACCGACAAATATCCCTTGCACCCAGAACCCGTGCCAGTGGTAGTGGTGTAACAGCAGGCGGGTGTTGCGCAGGCCCACAGTGTTCATTACCCACACTACCAGCGCGAACACGTGCCCATACACCTGGACACAAATCACGAGCAGACGTTGGTGTTCACTCTCAATGCGACGCACAAGTACCATGGAAAGCCACAACACTAGGAGCGTGAACAGCACCAGACTTGACACTAGGTTGAACATTTGTCGTGAGAATGCCCGATAGCTTGGTTGCATCGTGACCAAGCCCTGCAACAAATTATGGTAGAAGAACATGTCACTGGTAACGTGCACACCCAAGGAAATTTCCTCGGCATCTTCGGACCGGTGCAACGCCTTGTACATGAATCCGGTGATGGGATCCTGAATTGTATAATCTTCACTGTGGAAATCCAATGCCCACGAATCGTAGCAGTACCCCAGAGATCCCGGATTTACATTACACTCTCGGTAGGCATCCTCACAACCCCCCTGCACGATAATACTTATATTCTCTTTGATGTACAATTGATTCGGTAAAAAAGTGAGTGGAGTGCCACTGTGCAGATCCACGTGGTAGTCTGAACCGTCCACCTGTCCCACAACGTGTTCAGCGTGCAAGAGAGGAGCGTAAAAGTTCAGATCCTCTCGCGACCAGGTCCCATACTCGCCCAAGTACAAAGAGGATGGTACAATTGTGTACTCGGACCACCAGCGCCATAGCCACGACCCGGGCCCTAAAGCCAACACCCCCTGGTGTACTGAAGTTGCGGCCAGTGGATTGTAGTGCACGGGCAGGCGCAATTTCAAATGTCGAAAATAAAATATCTCACTACCCTGACTCTCGTCCTCGTACACGGAAAATGTTTGGCTAAACCGATTTAGAGGCAATTCAATTACTGTGTCGTTAGTGGTAAAGTCTAACAGGAATCTCAGGTACCGTCCAGGATTACCCACTACAATATTCGTGTAATACAGACCATCGTGACTCTGTTCCACGGGCAACACCACTGAATCAAGAAACGGTGATGGTTCAGCTTTGGTCTCGCGAATCCAAATAATACCAATCAAACACATAGCCGCTACCACACGTCCTGCCATAGTCAAATGATCTGGACCCATCTTGTCTGATGTCAATGTAATTTGTCCGTTATTTATAGCGCTTCTGTCGCGATTCATCATCGCAGATGACAGACCCTCGTGTTGTGCGAATCGAGGTAAACCGCCGCCCATTTAATTGGGGGGAACCGCAGCGGCAACAGCCCGTGAGAACTGTAGCGGGTAGTGGATTTTTTATCGATAACACGGGTATACTAGTGACAAACGCACATGTGGTACACGAAGCGATACCCGTACGTGGCGTGTTCGTTCAGATGATGGTGGCGACGACGTCGGGTAAGGTGCAACAAAAAACATTGTCCGCTAAAATTGTTGGATTTGTGCCGGACAAGGACCTGGCAGTGCTATCAGTGCGTACACAATCACCCGCATACTTTGATATTGGGGACTCGGATTCTGTGCGAGTGGGTGACCACATTACGACCATGGGCTACCAACTGGGTTCTCAAGAATTGGATGTGACCCAAGGTGCCGTGAGTGGTTTCGAACACCCCAACGCTGAAGTGAGGACTCAAGGGGCAGCTACCGGTTCTACAGGACGGTCAATGATTCAGGTGGATGCCGCCACAAATTCCGGATCCTCCGGTGGTCCACTGGTGGACAATAAGACTGGCAAGGTGGTGGGCATCATCACTTCGGGTATCCCGCACGCCAGCAACCTCAGCTATGCCACACCGACACGCCATTTGCGGGCGGTGCTACAGGAGGTGGTCAATCGTCACCACGTCCGCGCGTCCCCCTTGTTGCGCATGCCTCACCTTGGGTTCTGGTGGCAGCCGTCCAATGACCTGCTGGACTCGTTCTCTGAGCGAGACATTAGCGTGGATGGAGTGCGTGTAGTGCAAGTGTTTAAAGGGTCCTTTGCTGAACGCATGGGCATGCTCACGGGAGATACGCTACTGCGATGGTTAGGAGAGAATTTGGGAGAACAGGGGCGCGTATTTATGGACACTTTGGGACGGAACTACACGGTGGAAGACCTATTTGATACACTGATACCCGGCACCCTCATGACCGGAACGGTGTGGCGTACAGGCAAAGGTGTGGTGCAGCTGCAGTCCATCACCTACCAACACGACGATCAACCACAGTTCCCCATTCGCTTCATGTACCCAATGTTTGAGGATGTGCGCTTTTTGATTGTCCGGGGATTGGTGATTATGCAATTTTCATTGAACCACATTTCCGGAAAAGATCGATTGAACGGCAAGCTGTCTGACTACCAAATGGCTCAGAAACAACAGCAGGGAGTATTAATTATTGTTCGTGTACAGCCAGGGTCTCAGGCGGACCGTCACCGGGTGCTGCGAGCGGGGGCGTTAATTGCCAGTATCAATGGGACGGATGTGCACGAATTCAATCAGGCTGCGCGTTTGATTAACAAAGCACGTGGAAAACTTTTTTCTATTGAAACACAAAACGGTCTCATGGATGTTCTTCAGTAATAAATATTTCAAATACATATGATTTTCTAATTCGCCACTCACATTCAATCGGTGGGAGAGTACGGGGCATTCTTCGGAGAGTACGCTGACAGCGCGGAATTAGGATCGTACGTGGCATTCGTCGGAGAGTACGCCGTGGCTGGGGCCATCGGAGAATATGCCATATCCACCGGAAAGTATGCCGGGCTCGACGGAGAGTATGCAGGAGCATTACCCCAGTCTGGATCATACGCCGGTGACGGAGGAGCATCACCCCAGTCTGGATCATACGCCGGACTTGATGGAGAGTATGCAGGACTTGATGGAGAATACGCCGGACTTGGTGGGTCATACCCGGCACGCGACGGAGAGTATGCAGGAGGCTGCTCCCGTTCATACACATGGTCGCTCATGACACCCCAGTATTGGGGGATTCTTGGAACATACGGTGGAGACGCGGACGGTGTCCATCCTGCAGGGGCCGTGTCTGTCAAGTCCCGGGGCGAATAGTGGTCTGGCGAAAATTGCGCTGGTGAGAACTGTAAATCATCATCGTATGGCGAAAACATTGGTTCCGGAGAGAATTCTGGTGTACCCTCCATCTTTGGAGTCTGGGCCCCATTAGACACAAGGGGGATGCCACTCCTCCATCCGTCGGCGGTAATTGGTTGCGTGTCTACGGCGTTTTTGAGCATCTCCTCATCCGCGAACAGCTCAATCTGCGCTCCAGTACCCAAATTAGCCAGTTTTCCAGACAACACTGCTTCGGATGGACCCAGCATCGGATCATACTCAGCAGATACTCCAGCCTGCGACAGTATCTGGGTGGATGTCTCAAAGGAGGCGCGGGCCACGGGACTCTGGTAGCTGTTGCGTGCCATCCCGTACCGATCCATGGCTAGCAACTCGCCGGTGCACGTCATGACATCTATCACCATGGACATGTGGTGCGCGTTGATGTAACTGAATTCCAGAGCTGCAAGTAACTCATTGCTCAAAGCCGCGCGTGCCGCTTCAATACCCAGAACCAAGGCAATCTCCTCAATGGAATTGGATACGGTCTGGGTGTAGTCCACGTCAGGATGCCCCATAATGTCCAGTAGAGCGGTACCGTCGGTCTCCAAAATCCACTCGGTACACTTTTCCGTGCCACGCTTCACCTTCTCCTCACGCATGTACACACAAGTTATATTCTTGATACCCTTGATCAACACTTCGCCAATGACAGTTTTGTACAGACCCTGGAGAAACTCGTGTTCACGCATCCACTCCGATTCCATCTTGAACATGTCAGTGTCTGGTGCGCGGTTCGGATCCACCAAACGCAACCGAAGCACCCATTCGGCAGCGTTATCCTCACTGTGAATGCAATGAATACCCCCATTGATCTGTGTACATATTGCCTTCTCCAGTTGCTCCATCGACACACCCGAATCGTTCATCATCGTTTGATTCATCACCAACCGCAGTAGCCACGGACTCAGGGAGTTCTTCAGTTCCTGACGTTCGGCGTCCGTACAAAGCTCGTAGAACATGTCCACCATCACCTCGTCACCCTTAACACGTGTGGTAGTGCCGTCGTCGTGGGGATCAAAGTACACGCCAATCTCTGTAACGAACTTGTTTACCGTTGCGTTCTCCAGATCATTATGCACCAGTTTCGCCTTTTCCGCAGACTGGGCCACCTCTGGACGTAGGAAAATCCGCGCCGACGGTGTCTTCATGTTCTTTGTCTTGGTGACGCGGAAAATCTCCTCAAGTCGTGGCAGACCGAGCGTAACGTTCTTGGAGGACACACCGGCGTAGTGGAAGGCTGTGTGTGTGTGTTAATATCGTGTATCATTTCAGAGGATATCCTCACGACGACACTTACTGTTCAGGGTCATTTGCGTAGCAGGTTCGGAAATGCACTCGGCTGCAATTGCTCCCACCATGGTACCCGGCGTTATACGAGCCCGCTCATATCGTGCCGCTGCCTCGGCAATTAGCCACGCGAACGCATCTGGCGTGAATCGGTACTCCTCACAGCACCGTCGACTGGACAAGGTGCATCGGAAAAAACGTTGAAACAGTGGCACCACTTTGTTCTTGGTGAAAAATTCCCGAGTTTTGCGCACAACTTCCCGGGGATCCAGCGTGGTGGTCCGTTGGAGAACATTGAAAGACTGTTGAGCACTCATGATCAGTGAGCGCAAATTCACTGGCAGATGCACGTTGGGTAGCGAGTCCTTCACTGGACAGCCTTTCCGGCGCAACCATAACCAATCCTCCTGCAGCTTTGCCCACTCATCAGCGAGCAAATCACAGTGGCCAGAAACGGAAACGTCTGCGAGAATCTCGTCACGCACTTCCTCCGACAGCCATTCTTGACCGTAGTCCCGCTGCAACCCTTCGCAATCGTGGTGATGCCGGCGCTGGAACTCGTCCTGGGTTATTTCGGCCGTGTCCCACCGTTGGCGCTCCACAAAGGTTGGGTCAATGTTGTCATCGCCATACCGGAACTGAATCATCCCCCCGTGACCATCCCGTACCGTACCGTCGTAATGGGTCATCACCGACTCCATCATCTTGTTGAGTTTGCGGCGCAGGTACCCCGATTCTGAGGTCTTGCACGCAGTGTCGATAATACCCTCACGGCCGGCCATGGCGTGAAAATAAAACTCCTGAGGCGTGAGCCCACGCAGATACGAATTCTGTACGAATCCCCGAGCCTCGGGGCCATAATCATCTCGAGTGAAATGTGGCAGGGTACGTCCCCTAAACCCGTTGGAAATGCGTCCTCCCATCACGTTCTGTTGACCAACCAAGCCCATGATCTGGGACAGGTTGATATTTGATCCCTTGGAACCGGCCGCCACCATCTTGCCAATCTGATTACTCTCCTGAATGGTGCGCTCCACCAGCTTGCCAATTGTGTCACGAGCTTTGTTCAGTACCATGTTCACGTTGGCCTCAAATGACTCATGCATGGACTTGCCCGGCTGTTTGTCAAGACGGCCATCCTGCGCGTCCGCGATGGTACGTCGTACTTCAATCTTGGCTTTCTCAATAGTGAGCGTTACTGCCTTGTTTGTTTCCAGGTCTGCGATACAGTCTTGAATACCGACAGAGTGACCGTGGATCATCAACCAATTGTTACACACGTTCTGAATGTTGTTGATCATACGCATCGTCACCTGTGGGCCGTAATCCAGCCACACACGATGAATCAAGCCGCCACTAGCCGAACTACCGACCGCCCGCTTTGTGATCATGCCGTCTACAAGCTGCCCCTGAATAATGTGCACGCCGCACCCGCGAAGATTTACCGTGTCCGGCAATACCATGGAGAACAGCTGCTTGCCTGTCCAGAGTGGCTGCGGCTTTAGGATGGCCGGCGCCGGTAGAATCCCATTCCATCCGTCAATCCACATGATCAGCTGCATAATGTCGGGACGTGTTATAAACGTCCATGGAGCAGTGAGCTCCCGGCAGGCGAATAGCGAATCTTGTACAATACCCATGACCGGAGCGTTCTTCTGCGAGGATACAATATTCTGCTCAACGGCCAATAACTCGGAGGTCTCCACCACTGTCTCGTAGGTCTGGGGTACGTGTAGATTCATTTCATCACCATCGAAATCCGCATTGTACGGGGAGGTTGTTGACAAATTCATGCGGAACGTCGAATAGGGCAGTACACGCACCCGATGGCCCATCATGGACATGCGGTGCAACGACGGCTGCCGATTGAACACTACCCAGTCTCCGTCACGAATGTGCCGCTCCACCACCATACCATCCTCGAGGTAGATGCGTGACCGTGACCGGGTGGTCTTCAGATCGACACGATCCCCATTCTCGCGCACAATGAACCGCGCTCCCGGGTGCTCGTCGGGCCCAGTCACCACAAGTGCCGTAAGCTGGGCGCGGTTGCGTGCCGTTACGGTTTCAGGAAAGGTCAGAATGAGAGCAACGCTGAGCGGCACACCCACCTCGTTCAGAGCCAGATTCGGATCGGGAGTGATCACAGATCGACCACAAAAGTCTACCCGCTTACCCATGAGATTCTGGCGTATCCTCCCCTGCTTACTCTTAAGTCGCTGAGACAGAGAGACTGTTGGAGTTCCGTCGCGTTTCGTGTCCTGCGGTATCAGCTTGGTGTCATTCTTGATATAAGTGGCCACGTGGGTTTGCACCTGCCTCTGAATGTCCCGGATAATGTGCCCTGGAGACTGTTTGCGTATGGCATCGCGCAATGCAAGATTGTGACGAACTATTTGCACTAATTTCAGCGTAAGATCGTTCTCGCCCATGGTCTTGGTACCCCCGGGACGGATGCACGGCGGCGGTACCGGCATCACAGTGAACATCAACCACGACGGACGACTCAGCGTCGGATTGAATCCCATGGCCCGTATGTCATCGTCCGAGATGCGTGACAAAATCTGGTGTGTACGCACAGAGTCGTGAGGCTCCAGGCGCAGTTCCCCTTGGACCCACGCCCACGCGGGCTGCTCCTCATAACAGTAGGTACAGACCTTGGTCTTTTTGCATAATAACGCAACGGAATGCAGGATCTTTTGGCGTGGCTGGTCTTGAACGATTCTCTGCATCTTCATGGCGTTGGTAGGCACCAGTATATCCGTGTCGTCAGCAGGCACTAGTAGATTCGTGTCGTCGACGGGCACTAGCAGACGGCTGCATCCAACACACACACACCGCAGAGCATCAATCGTCTCCCGAACATACAGGATGTTGTACATGGGCATGGCCATGGTCAGATGACCAAAATGTCCAGGACACGACTTCCAATCCTCGCTACATGTCTGACATAAGATCTGGCGTGTGCTTGCACCCATCCGCGAGTCCATCAAGCCATTGGGTTCCGGCACCTCTTGGTTGGTACGCTTCTCATACAGAGTATGATATTTCACCTCGCACACCGACCGGCGCTTAACCTCTTGTGGATTCACCAGTCCAAATTGCAGACCGGTGATATCCCGTGTCACGACGGACATCTCCCACACCAGTTAGTATTCTGTGAAACGCCCCACGTATTTGTCAAGGGAAATGGTGAGGATCTATTCTCAAGAAGTCATGGCCAACTATAAAAACGAAAAAGATCGTCCCCGAAACACACACCCTCTCGAGCCCACATCCACCTTTGTCACAACACAAAGTGCGTAAAAATGAGCGCCGGTGAAACTGTCTCAAATATATGGCCGGATTTTGTGACTCGCAACGATGACGGTACTCTGGTGATTAATCTGGGCGAATTCTCTGTGTTCTCCGTAATCCACCGTCTGCTGCCACTACCAATCAACACCAATGTGATTCAGGACAAACTGCAGATGATCATGCCTGCCGTCGAGGAACGGATTGCTAGCCAACCCGTGATGCCTTATGCAGTGTACACACCTTCACTGCTGCTATTGCTGACCGGTCGCCCGGCTGTACCCAATGCGCTGACCGAAGGTGGTAAGGCTTGGCCGCGCACTCTATCCGTAATTACGTTGTTGCGTTTCTACATGGGCATCAGCTACGCATTCATAGAGACGTCTATCGATCTGAAGAACAAGCAGCGAATTCTCGATACGCACAGCGAGTACGCCAAGCGGGTGTTTGATCAATACTATATGCAGATGGACAACAACCCGGAGATGTGCCGTCTTCAGGACGTTCGCAAGGGACTGAACAACACTCCTCCATCGGATTGGAAACTGTACGCCGAGGAATTCGCTAAGATGAACCGCCTAGCAGTCCTCGAGTATTTGCGCGGGTTCGAGATCCAGATCATGGAATTCTTGAGCATTCCCCGTCAACACCTGCCGCTGTTCTTAACATCCGACCAAGAGCCACAGATCAAAGATCTGCCCGCAGATCTGCGCGCTCAGTGTCGGCAACAGGAAGTGTTGTTTCTGCGCTACCGCGATAAACTCGACGAGGGTATAATGCAGTTGGATGGCATTGAGGAATGGTCCCCACAATGGAAAGGGTACCTGAGTCACGAGGCATTGTACAACATGACCATATTCTTTCTTCGCCAAGAGAAAGAGGAACAGGAACTGATTGAGAAGCGTAAGCGTGAGAATGATGCGCTGCAAATTGCTGAGACGGTCGTGTCTAGCGATGAAATGAAGGAGTAATATTTGTGCGTCGTTTTCATCATTTTTATTGATCATCATCCCCATCCTCAATCATGAGAAAGTCAAATTCCTCCGTGGGTATCGATGCGACTCTCTGTACCGACTCTTCTTCTTGGTGGAGCGTGGTGATCTCTGACACTGTCGTAGTCGTAGTCATGGTCATGACTGCTGTTTCCGCCATATCATCCTCCCCCTCCATGTCCTGTAATGCCACCTCGATGGAAGGAATTGGAGAAGTGTGCTTGGATCCCGTGACGCTGTTGGTTTTATCACCGCTACCGAATTGACTCTCGAGCACGGCACAGCTTTCTTTGGAGCTCTCCAGGAACTGCTTGGGATACTTCAGACTCTGGTCAAGTTCAGCGTACTGAGGACGGCCTTCCACTCGATAGTCACTACCACGACTGTGAGGGACCATAATAGCAGAGGCTGGTCGTGACGCCGAATAGTAGCCACGTACTTCGCGAATACGCTCATCCATCCGTTCCGGGTACCAATCGTTCCATTCATCCGGTTCCATGCCACACTCTTTGAAGTGGTTACGGAAAAAATGCCGCTCTATATCCTCATCAATGACGTGGGATAATTGCTGCCGATCAACGTCCAGCGAGAAGGCCGCACGCTCATCTTTACGAGTCTGCGAGAACAATGCCGTTTGCATCGTATCGTCCACGTGAATGGTATTGACTTGGGAGAGCACCTTGTCGGGTATACGCACCAACTGCATGTCCTGGAACAAGTGGGGTTGCTTTTTGTGTGTCATACCCAGAAGCACTCGACGTTCACGTGTGTGCCGGTGTTGTACAGACTCCCGTACCATGCTGCGCACTAACTCGTCAGGGTTGTGCCGAACCAGCTCCACTGCTATCCAAATCTTGCGATCATCCTTGGTCAAGCCAATGTGCTCCTCTAATGCACTGATTGTCTTGGTTACGAACGCAGGGAGGCCCCAATCCGGCTTATGTTCGTCTGGGGTGAACGGCGGTATGTAGGTGTTTGTGGTCAAGGTCCGTTTCTGCAACGACCGGAGCATATTGCGCACAATCTCATCCGAGATGCGGAACTCCTTGGTGTACCGGGAGACGTAAGTGGCCAGCTTGGGAATATCCATGGAGTTGATCACCACATAGTTCATATCCACCACCTGCGCAGTTGTCGCGTGTCCACGCGCGTTCGTACCGGTATCCTGAACATTCAAGCGCCAACGCACGTCTTCGTAATCTTGTTTCTCCGGAGTCTTGGTACTGTCATACTTGGATATTTTACGCATAATCCATTCAATCACCGCGTATTCGCGCGACGAAATGTACTCATCCATCAATTGAGTGGCTACTTTGATCGCGCAGTCCTCACGTTGACAGAGTAGCGGTGCCAGGTGTAACACTACAGTTTTGTGGGTTTGTCGTTAATCCAGAGATGGTGTTAGTTCGTGCTTTTCGAGTACACACAACACAATACTTACTGTCCCGGTACTCAAACTTCTTGATGCGTTGTTCCCCAGTTTCTGGGTCTAACTGGATCAAGGGTGAAATCTCCGAGTTGAAAACCACATCCACAGCGAATGCCACCGTCTCTAGTTGGGACAAGATTTGAATGCGCTCAAAAGACCGCACCTTGGAGTACACAGAAAAGGCGTTGCGGTTCAAAAATTCCAGCATGAGCAATGTCTCAAAATTCCCCACCTCAATGTTGGGCTGGGGCAGCGCACGCAACTGGATAAGTTTCCAGGCCACGGCGTTGAGAAAGTGTGCCTTGCGGTAAAAATTGATCATGTACTTCTGGTTGTCTTGCTCGCAAGCCGAGAACCGAGCAGCAATCAATCCCACCACATGCTTGAAGGGACGTTCCGTCACAATTGCGGGCAACAACCGCATTCGCGTTTGCATGGCAGCGTCAGCTTGATGCGATAAGGCATTGGAGTTGCCAATGAACACCTGACGTCTCTCGGCGTGATAACGCTTCAGTGTGCGCTGCCGCTTGCCCGTGTGTGGATCGTCTATGAGTTGGAGTTCCTCGTAATTGGCCATGCCACTGGTCATGATGGACTTGTAGAGATCGGCAGTATTCTTTTCCGCAATGCTCATCTTTTTCGCCGAAGCCACAAACGTCTGCGACATTTCGTCAAAGATCCGGGCAACGTCATTGTCTGATTCCGCGGCAGTCATGGCCTTGGCCGACATACCATCGGAGCGCTGCACCGTCCCGGGCACCATACACTTTTCCAGGTTGTCAGTGGTCACTGATTTCGAGGAGCCGGGCCCGCCTAATTGGCAAATGTTGAAGTGCAGACTGGCGGCGTCGCGAAAGGCATCATAACGAGCGTAGAACACTTCGGCCTGCGTACGGTGGACGTGAGCAATGAGTAGGTAGGTCTCGAACATGAGCAAATCGGACGCGACCATGTGCCCATAACGGCCCTGTTCTAGATCAATGGTGTTGCGCTCAGTACAGAAGTGTACCCACCGTACCTCCTCCACCCATACCAACATGGCCTTGAGCGTTTGGGAAATATTGCAGGACACGTCAAAAATTGCCTGGAATTCCTGCAGAGCATCCTCGAAAAACATTCGCTGCAGTCGACGGAAATCGATATCGTCGTAATTTGTTACTTTCTGCAGTTGCGCGTGCCGCTCATCCATGACATTGGTGACGCGGCGCATGTCATCTTCCGTATACGTGTCCCGCAACTTCTCCTTCTGCTTTGCCACCCCAATGATCATATTGATGCTGGCGAACATGCGCTCGTCCATGTCATTTTCATTGTTGCTTTGCATGTTGTCGGCTTCGCACCCCAGATACACCTGTTGCAGACCATGATCCTGAACGTACCGCCGGAACATGGTGTCGAACCGAGAAATGTTCCAAGGGAACTTGCTCCGGACCAATGCACTGGGAGAAAAAATCTTGGGCTCATAGTGCCACACCAAGCGAGGAACCGGAAACCGCCACACACCACTACCGCCCTCTCCATCATTACTATCCAACATGTAATTGTCCCCCGTGGACTGCTGCTCACACACACCCAGATCCCGAGCCATCTCAAATGCCCGTGACTGCGAAAACACGCGTAGAGGGTGTACGTGATCGTCGGCCTCGTCCAGATTGAATCCTGGGTGCTGCAGGGTACGATCTCCACGGGTGCGATGGTGTTGGGTCGAATCGGTCTGATTGCGATCCGTATAGGCGTCGGCCACGAAACCCCCATAGATGCTCATGTCCGAGATGCGCATGTACAACTCATCCACATCAAATTCCGTCTTGGCCGGGATTAATTGACTGGAGCGAGGACGTTTGCGATTTTTATGACCACCATCACCGGAATTTTGTGCGTCCACGTCCATGTCGTCCTCTCCCACCGACGCCAGAGTGTCAGAACCCTCGGTCACTTCACCGGATGTCGCCTCTCCGTACTTCTGCTCGTACTCGGTAGGGTTCACTTGACGAAGATTGTCCCGGATCAGTTTCTGCAGTGCCTGTGCCGGTCGGTACTGGGGATCATGCACGTGAAACCACACCCGGATACCAACAATATTATTACCGATGGACAGCTCCTCCAGCGGCAGGGCGCGCCCCTGATCGTCCTCCACGCGATTCACCAGCAATTCTGTGAAGATACGCAACTTTGGTGTGTAACGCTCACCGTCCGACGTGGGCTTGAAGAAGAAGAGCGACGGGTTATCACCCGTTCCAGATGGTGTACCGATATTGGGGTTCTGAAACGCCTGGGCCAGAAACTGTAACGTCATGAACGCCTTCTGTGCTGCATAGTTCGAGGGTTGAAAGTCCCGCCAACCCTGCGCAGAGGACTTGAAAAATGAGTAGGGAATCACAAATGCGAACGGCTCATTTGGCGTGTCACTTTCTGGAATAGATTCTAGAAAGGGATAGTCCGCTTCGGAAAAGATCGGTTTCAACAGTTTCTCCATTTGTGATATGGTGATGACTGAGGGGGACTTATAGTGAAGGTGTGCCGTTGGTTTCAGGTAGATCCTCGGCAGACGATCTTTTTGGGGGTAAATTATATCCTCAATATGAAAACAAAAACACGATATTATTCACACTTTTTCCATATTAACCATAATGCGAAACAACTGCATCTGCCACGAATCCTGGGCGTGGACCTCGGGTACATTGCCCAGATGTCGATGCACCACTCGTACCATATATCGCCAATCATCCGTTTTGGACGATTCATGCTCCGGATTCACGTAAGTGCGGTGGAGTGTCTCACACGTACGCCCATTGAGCCCGTCCTGCAGCTCCGCTCGCAACTGCACAAACGATTCCTCATCAGGAATCTTTGCAATCATTCGTGTGACCCTATCAGAGAATGACCAGGACATTTGGAAATGTTTCACAAAGGCAGGGGTTTGAGGGGGTGAGGTGCAGAATTGCGATCTTTCCTTCGGAGCGTGAATCGGCTAAATACGAGATTGTTATTATGAAAGATCTTTTGTGATTATTTTTAGCTCGATCTACACTCTCAATCGGCCAAATACGACATAGATCCAAAAAGGTTGATTTAACCCCTAATCGCCTAGCATTCTCGGGTACCGTTGAGAAAGTCGGATTTTTCTCTGGTCTGCAAGTATGGAGATCGATGTCTGACCTCACTAACGGTCTCTCCATTGGATCTTTTATGGATCTAATGAGCGATCTTTTTGGGATCTAATGAGCGATCTTTTTGGGATCTAATGAGCGATCTTTTGTGTTTGTTCATTAAAGTTGGATATTTATCGAGCCCCCGATCAGACCGAATACTGCCCCCTTTCCAAGCATGTCTAACGAAAAATCCACAGACGATGGAAATCATGTGATTAAAACTAAACAAACAGAAACATTCACAGATGATGGAGATCGTATAATTACCGTCCAAACTAATACAACCAAAAAGAATTGGCCTTATACGGTTAGCATTAATTTTCATAAAACAGTCAGATATAATGAGGGTCAGATAATTGATTTTGAAGCTGAACAAGAAAAAATGTTTGACTGGGACTGGGACAGTGACAAGGACAGTGACAACTCGATGATATACAAGTCTATCGCCGTAACAGCAGGAGTAGCGGGGTTGTACTTGTTAGCTACCCGCGGTCGTTCATTAGGTCCTGTCCGACAACTTTTCCGTGGAAATTCAGGTACTGGCACGCCTCTCAAGAATATCTCTCAAGTTGAAGATAAAATAATATAACATTATTATTACATGTCTTTCAATCTGATAAAAATAAAACCACCTTCTAACAGTAAAATGGCAAATACATCTAGAGCGATCTTTCGTGTTCAAAAACCCCAACCCCTAGATCGTCCAAATACAGCAATAGATCCAAAAAGGTTGATTTAACCCCGAATCGCCTAGCATTCTCGGGTACCGTTGGGAAAGTCAGATTTTTCTCTGGTCTGCGGGCATGGAGATCGATGTCTGACCTCACTAACGGTCTCTCCATTGGATCTTTTTAGGATCTAATGAGCGATCTTTCGTGTTTAAAGTCACACAGGCTAGATCGTCCAAATACAGCAATAGATCCAAAAAGGTTGATTTAACCCC
>SDBT01004099.1_pt1 | contig 24858 bp, 20 predicted proteins | sample 2277101 | NCBI WGS metagenome assembly SDBT01 (sample SAMN10404973, study PRJNA504765) | marine sediment metagenome | isolation source: marine sediment core GS10_PC15, 103 cmbsf | place: Arctic Ocean: Southern Knipovich Ridge | collected 2010 | reverse complement strand
TGGACAGGCTACCAGCGTTATGGAAGGAATAACTGAACTCAGGGGAAAGATCCTACAGCTCTTTGGAAAAAGGGTGTCTCAGATATATTACATTTCATCAGCATAGGATCTGCTCAATGTCGGCGCATAGACAATCTCTCCTTTTTTGCAGTCCATATCCTCTTATCTTGTGAGACTAATATACCAGATAGCCTCTATGTCGTCAAGCTGATATTTGTCTTGATCTACGACAGAGATAGTGATACAATAATCCAGCGTCTTCAGTTATACCGTTATAATGTAACGAATTCTTCACTTAATGGGGGTAGCGATGAGGAGTTGATCATGAATGCCATCAGTATGCCTGTATTTTCAGATACACCAGCCTCACAGGTTGAGGCCATACTCCATATTTGATATTGGCGACAGGCACGATTATTTCGACGAAGATCGCAACGGACAGTTATGCAGAAGCGTGGCTGAGAAGTGCTATCTTCCTACGAATGACCTGATATTGCAGCTTATCAAGGAGACAGAAGGTGCATTCAGGCTTAGCTATAGTATATCGGGTGTCGCTCTGGAGCAATTTGCTACTCACGTTCCGGAGGTAATAGAGAGCTTCCGGGCATTGAGTGAGACCGGCGCAGTGGAATTCCTTGCTGAGACGTATTATCACTCAATATGCTACCTCTACAACACAGATGAATTCGTAAAGCAAACGAAGAAGCACAAGCAGGAGATTGAGTCGTTATTCGGTCAAAGCCCCAGGATGTTGAGAAACACTGAGCTTATGTATGACAATGCTCTTGCTCAGTTAGCGGAGGATATGGGATACACAGGCGTGCTTTCAGAAGGCGTTGACGCTATTCTGGGATGGCGTTCATCAAACTTCGTCTATAGGCCAGTGGGGACGGAGAAGATAAAGCTGCTTTTGAGAAACCATAAGCTGTCGGATGATATTTCATTCAGATTCTCTGCACGTGACTGGGATCAATGGCCGCTGACAGCGGATAAATTCGCTCGCTGGATAGATGCCATTAACGGGATTGGTTACGTGGTCAATCTCTTCATGGATTACGAAACGTTTGGCGAGCACCAGCCGGAAGAGACGGGGATTTTTCAGTTCCTGAGACAGCTTCCGGGTGAAATATTGAAGCATCCTGACAATGACTTTAAAACAGTTACGGAAGCTGTAACGACCTATGAGGCCGCCGCGGAATTGGATGTTCCAGACGTAATCTCATGGGCGGATGCTGAACGAGATGCAAGTGCGTGGGTAGGCAACACCATGCAGAGGAACGCTGCGGAACAGTTGTTTCTTCTGGCTGATAAACTTGAGGACTGCGATGATCAGCAATTATTGGAAGATTGGCGAAGGTTACAAACAAGTGACCATTTCTATTATATGTGCACCAAATGGCTGTCTGACGGCGATGTGCATGAGTATTTCAATCCACATGAATCGCCGTATGATGCCTCTATTGTGTTTATGAATGTCCTGAACGATCTGACGCTCAGAGTGGAGTCGCTATAGGCATCGGAGTGATGGACAACTAAGTGGTTCAATCGACAAATAGGTGTTGTTATTCGTAGAGGCACAATGCTTGTGCCCGGGCACGCGCAGCGTGCCCCTACGGGTGTTTTGGCGATACGAACTTACCGATTAAACCACTAAGAGAATTTTGTGGGGGAGTACCAAAAAATGGGGAAAGTTTACAAGGAGATCAATCCTTCTGTTCGTACACTTATGGGGCCAGGACCCAGCAACGTAGATCCAATAGTTCTGAAGGCCCTGTCCACGCCGCTTGTGGGACATCTTGATCCTGATTTTCTGGAAATAATGGATGAAACCATGGAAATGCTGCGAGAACTGTTCCAGACGGAGAACGCTCTTACAATACCTGTTTCAGGAACGGGCAGCGCCGGCATGGAGGCAGCTCTTTGCAACGTGATCGAAGAAGGCGACAGGGTGCTGGTATGCATCAACGGTGTGTTCGGGGGGCGTATGAGCAACATAGTCGAACGGTGCAGAGGCGAACTTGTGACGCTGGAGGCTGATTGGGGGAAGATTGTCCCGCCGGAGGAAATCAGGGCGGCTCTAAAGAAACATTGTCCGAAGATCGTCGCAATTGTCCATGCTGAGACGTCCACCGGTGTATTGCAGCCTCTGGAAGAGATCGGCCGGATGGCTGAAGAACACAACGCGCTATTTTTGGTGGACACTGTGACATCTCTGGCAGGAGCGCCGGTAAAAGTGGACGAATGGGGCATTGACATCTCCTATAGCGGCACGCAGAAGTGCCTGAGCTGCCCGCCGGGCTTATCACCCATCACTTTCAGCGATAGGGCGATGGAGGTCATAAGAAACAGGAAATCCAGTGTTCAGAGCTGGTATCTGGATATGAACATGATCGAGCATTACTGGGACGCTGACAGGCTTTACCATCATACTGCTCCCATATCTATGATCTATGCCTTCCATGAAGCTCTGAGGCTGATACATGAAGAGGGATTGGAGAAAAGATTCCAGCGGCACAGCACAAACGGTGCGGCATTGGCAGTAGGGCTAGAAGCTATGGGGCTTAAGCTGCTCGCGCAGGAGGGACATCGCGCTCCCATGCTGACTACAATTGGTATACCGGACGGGGTGGTGGACATCAACGTCAGGAAGAAGCTTCTGAACAGGTATTCCATAGAAGTGGGCGGCGGCCTGGGTGCTTTCAAAGGAAAGGCATGGCGTATCGGATTGATGGGCTTCTCATGCACAAAGCGGAATGTATTGTGCCTGTTGAGCGCTCTGGAGAGTATTCTGGTTGAAGAGGGATGCGATGTCAGAAGAGGCGCTGGCGTAGACGCTGCAAATCAGATTTTTTAAGTAGTACCATCTGATACTCACCTTGTCAAGGTTTCAGGGGCAGACAGTTTTGTAGGGGCGAATCTTGTATTTGCCCCTTCCCTCGAACCTTATGCTCACTCCATAAAGGGGCGAATACAAGATTCGCCCCTACCAGGACTTTGCTTCTCTAACTGAAAAACTCGTATCAGTTACGCGGGAGGAGGGTTTTTATATCCAGTTCCAGGATTTGCCTGCTCTGATACGCAAAGTATTCCCTGTAGATATTGCCTTTCTGGTCTATGACAAAGGTTGTTGGAAGCTTGCCAATACCACCATAATCTGTCTTTGTGCTGGTTTTCGCGATGAGGATGGGATATGTGAGATTATTGTCATTCACAAATGGTCTGATCCGTTCAGCGCCGCCTTCGTTGACGGATATGCCTATTATCACAACATCCTGATCAGCGAATTCACTATGTAATCTGGACAGGTCGCGCACCTGCCGTTTTGCTGATGATGACCATACAGCCCAGAAAGTCACTATCACCACTTTGCCCCTGAGGGTGGATAGCCTGACCCACTCACCATCCATATTCTGCAATGAAAATTCGGGAGCCTGCTTCGCTCTGACAACGTCCGATATTCCAGATCCGATGCCAGTCGCCTCGATCTCCACCACCCGGGCGACGCTTCTCTCTGACTTTCTATCATCACGCCAGCCCTGTCCGACGGTTTTGAAATCGTTACTTCGGAAGACTACAAACCTTATCTTGTTGGTTTCTACAGGCTTAAATTTGAATACCATCTTCCCACCAGCCGGCTGTCTACTCAGGTTATCTCTGGAAATGATATTCCCATTCTTGATTTCGCCTACGTTAGTCCATCCATATTGCATCCACAATTGCATCCATGCCTCCTGGATACCGTGATATATGGCGGGATACTGGCGAGAATCTAATGTATGTATGGTCACCTTGTTGAGCAGCTTTGTCCCATCGAACTGCACCTCCAGCCATGCAGAGCCAAAATCCATAGTTTTCCTGGGGTCTAGCCGAGACCAGCGGCCCTCCCTGGGTCGATTCCTTGTAAAACGACATTCCCAGCCTTCGCCGTCGTCCCATCCATCCGAGGACGTGATGCCGTTTATCGCTGTAGAAGGCTCGTGCCCGGATGTGTAATTTGAGGCGGCTACCGTCGCCCCGCTGCTGGACAAAGCATAGTTAATGCTTTCAGCTCCCGCTCCGCCTAATTTCTGGATCACCGCGCAGCCTGAAAATGCAACAAGACCGATAGTACCGACAATAAGGCAAAACATTACTTTCTTTGAGATCGTTTCCATTTTGCGTATCACTCCAGAAATCAATGAAACTCGCTGTTAAAGGAACTGAATACATGCTTGATAAGGTATCTGGCGATCAAGCCTGTTATGATACCTGCCACCACCGCGACTATGATCAGGATCGCTGCCAAAACCAGTATGGCTGAATGATTTAGCTGTTTCACCATGAAATATGCGACCAGAAGCTGCGTCAGGTTATGCACGACTGCTCCGGATACGCTTAAACCAATAATGCTCAACCGCCGGCCGGATATACGGTGCAGAATACCCATGCTCAGAGAACTGGTGAAGGCGGCAGGGAGACTGAAAGCGAGCATGGGCAAAGCTCCGAATACACCTGCAAGCAGGGCGCGCATACATGATACCGACACTGCCGCCCATGTGCCATACATTGTAAGAACTACAAGGGTTATGGTGTTCGCCAAACCCAGCTTGATCCACAACGGTCGCGGGATGGGAAGCTGGTTCTCCAGGATGCTCAGAACCGTTGCCAGCGATACCAGAAGCGAAAGCCGCACCATCTTCCGGGTGTCCATAGGCATTATCCCGTAATCCCGTCGAGTTTGTCATCATCCTCGCCGCCCAGCAGATCTATCACAACTCGATTGGGTGCACAGATTATCGTCTGATAGGGCTTGTCAATCCATCCAGTTTGCACACATATTTTCCTTTTGCATGGAGAATTGATCACTCGCACGCGTTTATCCTTCACCTCGATCTCCATTTTGCCCAATGGGCCATCCACCGAAAAATGTTGATCTTTCGCCAGCGGCGCTCTGATCACCTCTTTGCCATCCACTCTGATCACTACTGTATCCGTTCCGCCTGTCCGATACTTGATGACGCCCAAACCCAGGAGGGCAACTGCAAGAAGTCCAGCTATCAGGAGTATATCGTAGCGTGTAGGCATCACTCAAAACCTTGATACTGTTGGCGAATTTGGCCCCTCCGGATCACCCCCATCCTAACCTTCCCCCGTCAAGGGGGAAGGAACTGGTGGCAGGGCTTTTTAATTTTGTGAGTTTGGGGGTGTAGTGAACGCCGGTTGAGTAGGAGCGTCAGTGACGTATCGAAACCAAGTGAACGGGCATGCTCAACTGACTCCGCTGGGTTTCGATACGTCGCTGACGCTAGTTTCGATACGCTTCGCTACTCAACCCGACGCTACTCAACCGGCGCTCCGTGGAGAATTAAAAACCCCTGGAACTGGTGGTTCTCTCGGCTACTGGTTTCTGACTGAAAAACGGTTACCACTCGTCAAGTTCTGAATCCCTTCCCCCTTGACGGGGTAAGGCGAGGATGGGGGCGATCAAGAATACCGCCCATTAGCGAATTCCCACGAGTTTGGCGATGGTCTCGTATGCAATAAAATCCTCTTTAGCATTGCCGCCCTCTTCAGGATTTCCTATTCCAAAGGTAAAAGGCCAATGCTGATTCCGCTCCAGATTCATTATCCCCCATGACGCGCCAGCGTTGAACGCCGCAGTGGCTTTTTCAGGAGCATCCGCAGTCCGGCGTGGATCGTCGGAGAAACCTGTGTCCTCGTTAAAAATTATGGGTTTTCCATATTGCTTTAATGCACTAACTCTCTCTTCGTATATGTCAGGTACACAGCCATTTCCGTGGATCATGATAAAGTCAGCAGCTTCGCACAGTTTTTCGTGAAATCGGCAGTTGCCCACGCCGCTGGTGGAGACGATTAGATCCGGAGCAGTTGAGCGGACGATGTTCATCAACTCGATCTCCCCGTCCTCGCTTCTGATGAATTCGCGGAATCCTCTATGCACATACTCATTCGCGATCTCGATTATCACGTTAGTATAGCCTTTATCTCTAACCCATGCCGCCGCATTTTCGGTCGCTTTGCGGACGGCGTCATCATCTGGAAGTATCTGATCCTGTCGCTGATAGAAAAGACCAAGTATAATGACCAAACCACGTTTATCAGCGGCTTCAATAACGCGGCTGACACGCCTCACGTAATCGGGTTTGAGACTTGCATCCGCGCGGAAAGCACTGTTGATAGCTCCTTCATAGCCCGGAACTCCGCCCTGGAGATCGATGGTAAAAGCTAAAATACCCTTCGCCTTATATTCGTCCATAGATTTGATAAAGTTATCGGCGTTGACCTCTGGATCGAATCCCGCCGGCCGCGTCTCCGGGTTTTCATCATCAAACACCGAGTTGACCATGCGGATGTTCATAAGCTTTCCGCTGGCTTCCGGGTTAAGTCCTTCGTATGTCAATTTGCCGTCGATGCGGAAGTGTATGCCGTCAATAGATACGGCCGTTTCTGGCGTGAATTGACCTGCGATAGCGCAAGTTATCAAAACAGGCGCAAATGCTGCTATAGAAACCATATACATTACTACCTCCTGTGGGCGTACACGCAGGTACACCACTACATTGCGAAGCGATACATATTTGCCGAGAGAACTAATCATGGGGATGAATAATGGTCTTTACCGCACCGTCTGAATATTCGTGAAGCATCTCATAGGCCGGCGTTATTTCGTCCAATGAGAAATGATGCCTTATGAGACTGGCGACCTGTACCTTACCTGAAGCTATCATATCCACTGCGCGGGGAAAATCTTTTGGATTGAACCGCCGCACGAACTTGAGTGTCAGTCCTGCTCTGCGTGCAGTTATGGCCTGAATGGGTATATGCTCCTGATTGCTGGGGATGCCTACGATAACCACAGTTCCACCCGGTTTGACAAGCGTTGCCGCCAGTTGATATGATTCGGCCTCTCCCGCTACCTCAAAAGCTACATCCAGCCCGCCGCCATTGGTCATATCCATCACTCTGTCCCGCGCGTCATCCGTCCCCGGATCGATGATCTCATTAGCGCCCAGTTCTCTGGCAAGCTCCCGGCGGTATTCCAATGGCTCTACAACGCATATCTGGCGTGGCTCGCTCATTGCTGTTGCAGTTTGCATCAGGAACAGACCCTGAGGTCCCGCTCCTACGATGGCTATGGTTTTGCCTGAAAGGGACCCCACGATGCGCTCTGCATCAGAGATGGCGTTTATGCCTACGTTCACCGGCTCGGCCATGGAACTCCATTCGGAGGGCATATCCTTCGGAACTGGATGGACATTTCGCTCCGGTACTTTATAGAATTGCTGATTCCCGCCATCCACCGGCGACAGGCTCAGGAACTGGAGTTTTCTGCACAGGTTGGACGTACCAGCTTTGCACATATCACATACGCCGCACCACAAACTGGGATCAACCGCTACTTTTGCGCCAACGATGTTCTTGTTTTTCACGCCGCTGCCTACATCCTCGACTATCCCGCCGAGTTCATGCCCCTGAACGATTCGCGTTCCCGGTGCGGCGCCTGGCATACCGTAATGCCAGTATTTTACTTCCGTCGCACAGATACATACATCCGTCGATCTTATCAATACCTCGTCCTGCTCCAGAGTGGGTATCTCTCTGTATTCAATTCTTATGTCCCGCTGCCCATACAGCACAGCCGCCTTATTTTTATCTGCCACTTGGCCTCTCCTTATTTTTCTTATTTTCCTCGTAGTCGGCGACCCGACATTCCTATTCCTTCTTTTTCCTCGCAGTCGGCGACCCGACATTGCAGTATATCATAAGCGTGATCTATGTGTCAATGAATACAGAAACTCAAGGTCAAAAAAGGAATTGATTTCGCTCAACGAATGAAGTATAATAACCGTATTCAGCATTTAGTCCACGGCAAAGAGACAGAGGGGTACAGAACTAAGTGGTTTAATCGGTAAGTTCGTATCGCCAAAATACCCGTAGGGGCACGCTGCGCGTGCCCGGGCACAAGCATTGTGCCCCTACGAATAACAGCATAGATTTGCCGATTAGACCACTAAGGGAGAATATTATAATATGACTTCACGCGAGAGGATAACGCTTGCTCTTCAACATAAGGAAGCTGATAGAGTCGCTATCCAGGATGGCCCCTGGAGCACTACCATCAGAAGATGGCATAAAGAAGGCTTGCCAGCAGGACAATCGCCGGGCAGCTTTTTCAAATATGAGATGACCAATATAGGCGCTGATCTGTCCCTGCGACTACCGGGCGAGGTTATAGAAGATACGGATGATTATACCATAAGTAGGAACGCTAACGGAGTCGTGCATAAAAACTGGAAAAATTCTATATCAACTCCTGAACTTCTTGACTTCACTATGAACAGCCGTGAGGTATGGGAAGAACATAAACCCGGTCTGAAGTATGATGAATCCAGAGTAAACTGGAAAAATGCTCTCGCTGCCTATGAAAATTCTCGCAAGAGCGGGCGTTTTATCTGCTACAGTTCAGCCATAGGCTACGATAAGTGGGCCAACATAATAGGGCCTGAGACCTTCCTCCCCGCTATGCTGATAGATCCTGAATGGTCAAAGGACGTATATATGACCGACGCGGAGCTTAATATCGCCGCGGCAGGGGAAATGATAGCGCGCGGCATGGAGTTTGATGGAGCATTTCTCTATGATGATCTGGGGTATCGAAATGGTACCTTCTTTTCGCCGGAAACCTATAGGGAACAGCTTTTCCCCGCGCACAAGAAGCTCTTTAATTTCTTTGAAAGCAAGGGGATTCCCACAATACTCCATAGCTGCGGGTGCGTCAAGGGTTTCATTCCGCAGTTCATTGAGGCAGGGCTTACGTGCCTTCAGCCATTGGAAACGAAAGCCGGAATGGATCTGGTGGAACTGAAGAAGCAGTATGGCGATGAACTGGCATTTATGGGCGGCATAGACGTCCGGGCGATGGCCGCAGATGACCCGGCAGTTATTGAGGAGGAAATCAGGACGAAAGTGGGATTTGCCAGGCAAGGCGGCGGATATATCTACCACTCAGATCACTCCGTACCGGATGATGTAAGCTTTGAGCAGTACAAGCGCGTTATAGAGCTTGTACACAAGTATGGCAAGTATTAGACAGTTTGTATTATTGCGGCAGAATTAGCGCTGGCAAATCAGCTTACTAATGGTACAAGAATTTGTGCGGATTGATGTTCAGCCATTGAGCATTATTCGCTTGCGATCTATAATATTCTGTCCTGTAGCGAAAGGAGGTTTCGATATGCCCCGGAGTTGTGTCCTGGGATGAATGGATGCATTATACCGGTGTCTATGATGGCAGAAATGGTATTCTATACATCGAAGAAGGAGGAGGAACTATGAAGTATTTACTGTTCACAGGATCGATTTGTCTTGCTCTGGTATTGGCAGCAGGTGCATGGGCAGATGCAGATCTGGTCATCTACTATTCTTTTGACGATTTTGCTGGTTCTGTCCCGGATCTATCTGGCAATGGGCACGACGGCCAAGTAGTCGGAGACGTTACACCAGACGCAGGCGGAAAATTTGGCAGAGCCGGCAAATTCGCCAATGGCGGCTACCTCGATCTGAACGGGTCAGGCATTCCAGCTTCTGACATACCAGTGGATGCCATAACATTGTGCGTCTGGATCAAGCTGGACAATACCGGCGGCGATCACGAGATTTTCAATGCACGCGCCAGCGATTCTACCTGGCTGACGCATCCTGAGCCGAAAAGTGACGGTTCAGTAAGATGGCTGGTGCGTTCCTATGGCGGCACCACTATAATGGAGGTCAGAGCAGGCCAGTGGCCGGCTGGTGAGTGGATGCATTTTGCCGGAACTTACAGCAACGCGGATGGCCTGGGTATACTGTATCTCGATGGCGAGAAGGTTGGCGAAAGCGCAGGTAGTGGGCAGATCGCTGGCGATTGGGACATGGGCGCACGCGTGGGAAAAACTATTGACGACGCGAGACCATTCACCGGCCTGATGGATGATTTCTGCATGTATAAGCGGGCGTTGAGTCAGGATGAGATCAGGGAACTTATGATCGGTCCGCCTGCTCCTGTGCCGGACGAAGATACCCTCGCCGCAACCTGGGGCGGAATCAAGCGCCTCCGCTGAGATAAAAATTTAATTTCCACGTTTTGACTAACCAGTAATCACGGAAAGGGAGTAAATAATGACACTTAAAGCAGGATTCATTGGAACTGGCGGAATCTCCAGGAAGCACCTCTCCGCTATGGCTGAAATGAAAGACAAGGTCGAGATCGCCGCGCTCTGCGATATTAGCGAGGAAGCGGTCAAAGAGCGAGCCGAACAATATGGCGGCAAAACATATACCGATTATAAGAAGATGCTGGACGACGCGGAACTGGATATGGTCTTCATCTGCGTCCCGCCAAGCGCCCACGCGGATATGGAAGTATTGGTTGCTGAAAAAGGTCTCCACATGCTGGTGGAGAAGCCGGTTAACCTCTACCTTGATGACGCTATCAGGGCACACGAAGCCATTAAGAAGGCAGGCGTTGTCACCAGTGTTGGGTACCTGGCGGGCTACAGCAACATGGATAGAGCACTCAGGAAGTTTCTCGCTGATAAGACCATCGGAATGATAGTATCCGAACGCTGGGGCGGCGTGGCAGGCGGCGAAACTCATTGGTGGCGAGTTATGGAGGTATCAGGCGGTATGCTCCACGAGCAGGCAACACACCAGTTGAACACAATGAGATACTACGCTGGCGACGTTGTGGAAGTATACAAGAGAGACGCCATGCGCATCAATACCGATCTGCCTAACCACAATATCCCGGACTGCGAAATCGTTACACTGCTCTTCAAAAGTGGGGCTGTAGGATACATTACAACGACCGCAGCTCTCACAAATGGCGGCGGATCGGGACGGATGGACATCATAATCGAAGGTCATATCCGAATTCAGCCGGGGCGGGGCGATATAAAAATCCTGCCGGAAGGCGCTGCCACTATAGAAATAGGGGATGGGCCGGTATTGAACCTGGATGAGTCATTCGTCGAGGCTATCCTCACCGGCGATACGTCACTGGTAACGGACAACTACGAGAACGGTCTCAAAACAACAGCCATAACTCTCGCTGCTAACGAGTCCGCGAAGACTAATAAGCCTGTAGCTGTTTATCAGCCGTAACTGACGCCGCAAAGGGCGCGTTATTTGCTAAAATCCTCCTGACCCATTTTTTATGAAGATTGAAAATTTGATCGGGTAATAAAGGTTCATACTAAAGAAGACACCCCAACCGCTGTCATTCTGAGCGAAGCGAAGAATCTCTCATACGAAGTAACGCTGGCAGGAGAGATTCTTCGCTTCGCTCAGAATGACAAAAATGTTACCCGATTAATTATTCCAACTTCATTAAAAATGGGTCAGGAGGCCAAATTAGTATTCATTACCAATCGACCACCGAATTATCATCGGGATGGTATCTTTCAGGATTCCGCCAGTCGTGGTCAATTTTATCCTCAAGAGCGTCCTCATCCAACTCGATACCCAATCCGGGGCCAGTCGGTAGTTCCACGAAGCCATCCTTGAAGACAAACGGATTCTTGAGATAACCTTCGCCCAGCGTTGTGTGCTCCTGCGCCAGAAAGTTGGGGATTGAGGCGTCCAACTGGATACAGGCCGCCAGTGAAATCGGTCCCAACGGGTTATGTGGAGCGATACCGGCATAATAGGCTTCCGCCATGCCAGCGATAATCCGCACCTCATTGATGCCGCCTGCGTGGCACAGATCCGGCTGGAGGATGGACGCGGCATGTTTCTCCAGTATCTCGCGGAATCCCCATTTGGTGAAGATCCGCTCACCTGTGGCAATGGGAAGATGAGTTCCCCGCGCGATCTCCGCCATCACATCCACATTCTGACACTGGCACGGCTCCTCGATAAACATGGGCTGATACGGCTCCAGCGCCTTGATGAGAAGCTTCGCTGTTTGCGGGCTGATAGCGCCGTGAAAGTCGATGGCAATATCTACCTCTGTGCCAGCGGCTTCGCGCAGAGCGGCAAATCGTTCAACGGCTCGATCCACGAAGGCCTTGTTCTCAATAATTCTGGCAGGGCGTCCGCCCGCTACGCCCGTCTTGAACGCAGTAAATCCTTTAGCAATCCAGTCTTTGATGGTCTTTGGATTGCCTCCGCCCTTGTATAGGCGGATGCGATCTCGCGTTGGGCCGCCAAATAGCTGGTACACAGGAACGCCCAGGGATTTTCCCGCCAGATCCCAGAGGGCGTGTTCAATCCCGCTTAAAGCGCTGGTGAGAATTGGCCCGCCGCGGTAGAAAGCATGGCGATACATGGCCTGCCAGTGATGGACAACCCGCCGCGGATCTTTTCCTACCAGATACGGAGCGAGTTCGTCAACAGCCTGCGCGCATGTCAAAGCGCGCCCCTCCGTGATCGGCTCCCCAAGCCCCACCAAACCTTCATCAGTGTGGATTTTCAGGAATAACCATCGCGGTTTTACAAGAAATGTCTCCAGTTTTGTGATCTTCATTTATGTCTTCCCTTATTTTGCACTCCCGGGAGCGCAGGCATCTTGCCTGCATCATCTCAAGGCAGTTTGCTACGCAAATCCATAAATCCCTGGAAATATCATGGAGGACCGTCCTCACTAACATTCCATGAGCAATCAATGATAACGTCTATCCAGTAGCTAAACCCAGATCGCATTGATACCAGATTGCTTGCCTGCGGCGCATTGGGAAAATACCAGCGCCAGCCAAGTATTGGATCGTATTCCCAAACAGAATCATATTTCCCTTCGATGGAATACATGCAATTCACTATGGGCTTGGGTTCATTGAGATTGTATCCCACTAGATTCCATCCAGTAATCAACGGGATCGCCGCTGATGGCTCATTTCCCTGGATTGTCAAGGAACATGCTTCCGTAGTCAAAATCCAGTATCCTATGCCCGGTTCCACATCAGTCAGATTGCTGACCTGCGGAGCGTTTGGGAGATACCACCGCCAGCCTGGGTTCGAGAAGTATCTCCAAACGGAATCGTATTTCCCCGCGATGGAGAGTAACACAGAGCCAATGCTGGTATCCACTGGCTGCACGCGAATCGACATGAGATTCCAACCCAAGCTGAGATACACTTCCTGCTGCTGCCACTCTACCCTGGTCCAAGTTGATGCCGAGTTGTTGAGCGGTCGGGGGTCAGTTCCATCCCCATCTACAATGGCCTCATTTTTGATTTCGCCCTCTATCGTGGGCCTAACCACGATGGTGACTGTTACCTCACTATCTTCGGTTAGAGTTCCCAGATTGCAGTTGACCTCGTTATTACTATATGTGCATGTCCCCTGGGTGGAATTGGCTGAAACGAATACTACTCCGTCCGGCAGGTGATCCGTCACACGCACGTTCGGGTGCAGATCAGGCCCCTTGTGGTTGATGACGGTAAGCTTGTAAGTCAAGAGCTGACCCACCTTCACCGGGTCGGGATTGTCCTCCTTGAAGAGCACGAGGTCAGATTCGAGGTCACTATAACTCGCTACTACCAGGGTCTTTGTTGATGCCTCCAGCCCATAGCCCAAATTGGCTGTGTTCTCGATCTCCTCTCCGACTAGATCCATGCTAAGAGGCTCGACGATGATGGTGATCGTGACACTCTCCTTTTTGGCCAGAGTTCCCAGGTTGCAGTTGACTGCGCCATTGCTATATGTGCATGTCCCCTGGGTAGAATTGGCTGAGATAAACTCTACACCGTTTCCCGGCAGGCTGTCAGTCACAGACACATCTGAATGTGAAACGATATCATTGTTTGTAACGGTGATCTTGTAGGTTAAGGACTTACCAATCTCCACCGGATCGGGACTGTCCTCCTTGGTGATCACAACAAGCTCCTCCAGAGGCCGCTTCTCCATCGCGAAATCAATCGTCGGTGTGCTGGCGTATGGACTCACCAATGAAATGTTTCTGTAAGGCGGATCGGAATATGTCTCCTTGGTGACACTTACTGTGTAGCCTGCATCTGTAGGGATATTCGCTATGGTGTATTCCCCATTGGCATCCGTCGTTGGAGCAGGATTAAACACTATCCATGCACCATAGTTGTCAAAATTGTCATTTAGCGCCAGTGTGGCGCCCGCAATAGGCGATCCGGTGCCGGATTCGGTGACTGTGCCGGTAATGCTGCCGATCTTGGATACCAACTGGAAGTCCCGCGTCGCCGTAAAGCCGCTCACAATTGAGATATTCTCGGACTTGGTGTAGTAATTCGTCTTACTGAGCACTAGCGTATAGGCTCCGGGTGCGATATTAGTGAGAGTGTATTCCCCACTGGCATCCGTAGTCGTGGACGCCGCTGTAGTGCCTTCCGGATTGCTAAAGCCCTGGTTTAGCTTCACTGTGACATCCACAATGGGATCACTGGTAACAACTTCGGTCACGTGACCGGTGACGCCACCAGTGTCTGCTTGAGTGCTTACGGGAAAGAATAGTATCATTAACAGGAAAATCGCGCTGAGTAACAAGGATATCTTAAGCGTCATATTTCATCCTCGTGGAGATTCTTCGCTTCGCTCAGAATAACGCAGAGCTGAGTGTTCTTCCAGAAAAAGTTGCTCATTGCTCATCAAGGCAGTTTGCTGCGCAAATCCATGCGCTTCTGGCTTGTGCCAGCATTCCTCAAGAGATCGAGGTGGGCCGCGTGCAGCCGTTCAGCAATAGATCTGTTACCATCGTAGAGGTTATTTTCCTCCTTCGGGTCATCCGGTAGATAATACAATTTTGCAGGATGATCCGGGCCGCGATAGTGCAGTGTCCACTCGCCATCAGTGATGCTGCTGCATCCGCCGCGTTTGGGATTGTCCGTCAGAGCAGTCGATGTGACCGCCACTGGTCGTTCTTCCACAGATTCACCCCGGAGGATCGGTGCAAGCGATTTTCCCTGCACACCTTCAGGGATGGGCGCGTCCGCGAGTTCCAATACTGTGGTCATCACGTCCACAGGCTGAGTCAGAAAGTCCGACCGCCCTACCTTGCCGCCTGGAGTTTTCATCAGAAAAGGTATGTGTGCCACCTCTTGATAAAAAGGCCAGGGACCGTCAGGGCCGCTGCCGCTCTTGCCAATTCTACCATGATCGCCAATATAATGGCCGTGATCCGCCATGAAAATGATGGCGGTGTTTTCGTATAGTCCGAGACTTTCGATCTTATGCAAAAGTCGCCCCACCCATGTATCCACAAGCGTCACCTCGCCGGCGTAAAGAGCGCGGGTGTGCTTTATCTCCGCCTCTGTGAGATAATCACAGTAGCCGTAGTTGGGATGATCTATCACTTCGCCCTCATACCCGGGGTCGTACATATCAACGTAATGCTGCGGCGGATCCCACGGCTCATGGGGATCAAAGGTGTCTATGTAGAGAAAGAACTTTTCATGGGTGTAATTTCGTTCCAGCCAATCACATGACCGCTGCATCGTCCGGGCTACGAAGGTATCTCGCTCAGTCTTCCAATGCACAGTGCGGTGCTTGTAGTGGTTCTGGCGCATCCGCTCTGGTCCACGAATTTTCTCCGGCGCGCACGGCAAAGACACCTCTACGTCGTCGGTAATCGATCGGTCACCCTCCTGACCGCGAATCCATTCCCACGCGGTGAATCCCCTGTCAAACATATGCCCATCGCGCATGAGGTGCGGCGTGTCGCATATCAACATGCTAACGTATCCCAGCTTGCCCAATTCCTCCGAGAGTATAGTCTCATCAGTAGGCAGCGGCGTCCATCCGCGAAATGGGAATGTATATTTTCCGGTGAGCATATCGGTGCGAGTTGGGATGGTGGGAAATGACGCCTGATATGCGCGGTCAAAAACGGTGCATTTCTTCGCAAAAGCGTCCAGATGCGGCGTCCTGATCCAGTCGTTGCCGTAGCAACCCAGGTGGTCAAAACGCAACGTATCGGACATGATCAGTATGACGTTCATAAGCTTTTGTCTCCCGTTGGAACGTGAATTTGTTAAATCTAAAGTTACCTGCTTCAGCGCAGTTTTGCTACTCTTTGCGGCTTACTTTCTCCTTTACCAGTTTTATGATCTTTCCACTCCATTCCAATGCTCTCTCAGCTTCGTCTGGATCATCATAATAGAGAGCGGGGATTTCTCCTGGCAGTCCATTGGGGTAGCGAGTTGGTATGTAGTAATCATCCAATCTTCTGGCATCCTTGAGAGATTCAAAATCTGGATCAATTGATGCCGCTAATCTTAACAATATTACGACGGAGTGAGAGAATATGGGATCTTCCTCCTTCGTATAGATGAATGCTTTCAATGCCTTTTCTGCGCTCTGCTGACAGAGAAACAGTGTAAGGTAGTAACGTCCAGCTTTCGCCAGGTAGGCAGCATCCTTATATTCCTCCTCCGCCTGGGCCAACCATCTAATGGCCTCACCTTCAGGGTTCCTTCTCATATATCACCCTCCCGGTCTTCAGTGCATGTCTGAGAAACCTGCTCACGGGGATCGCTTTTTCCAGTTCGTCACTTGTGTAAGCAAAGAAGTCACAATCAACATCCCGATCGATCTCACTATATATCTTTTTCCTCCACTCTTTCCCAGTTTTTGTGGATGGCATCACGCTGATAAGATCAAGATCGCTCCAGCTTCCAATACGTCCACTGGCATAGGAGCCGAATAGTATTATCCTGAGAGCGCCCATTTCCTGAAGTTGTACCTTGATTTTCTCCAGATTTCTCTCCAGCGCCCTTCTTCTCTTCTCCTTTCGCTCCCTGATTTCTTGCAGAGTTACCGTCATTTTCATTTCCCCGCACGAGGTTCTGAGAGTGATAATATTGCACTGACAAGCAAATTCGCAGTAGCGATTGAATCAGCCTGTAGCGTGTGGATTGAGTTGAGTACCACATGCTGCCAGCTTGTGATAAAAGCGTTTACAGCACTATTTCGGAACAAGCTGGTAGCTTGTGGTACTATTGGAAACTAAGTTGTTAATGCGCTAATTCCGCTTCATCAGCCCCCAGGTAGCCGACAGTTTGCGTGCGGGTTCCACAGCCAGGGTTTCCAGCGAGAACTCCAGATCGCCCCATTCAGCAGGCTGATTTTCTACAGTGCCATACCAGAGTATATGGTTCCATGCTCCGTTATCGGAATCCACAAAGCTTATGCCAATTCCCATGAGCCTGCTGGCATTGAGATCGAGTTCTGGTATTGCATCGAACGGAATTCTCACTTCCAGAATGTAATTCGTTCCCTGTATAGTCGCGGCTGTCTCCATCTGGGCGAGGAGGGCCGCTGCATCGTCGTTGCGGTATATATAGGGAAAGCCGTTCACATCGACGTTAAATTGATAATTGTCCGGATCATGGCCGCCCGTGTCGGTCATCGTACCATCGTCACCCGCGCCGTCGATCCATATCTCGATGCAGTCGTTCTGCCAGTTGTCTCCGCCGGTGAATCCGTTTTCGATTGCATCATCAGTTACTTCGGCGGCGAGATAGAGATTATCGTCGTCATACAGAGCATAAATGACTGCGCTAAAATCGTCATCACCGTCTATGGTGCCACTGTTGATAAAACCGTTATCGCCGTTCAGGACGATCTTCTGATCATCACTAAAGAGTTGGAGCTTCCATTCACCCAACTCACCATCGATTTTAATATTATCATTGGTCCGGGGAGCTACGATCAGACCATCCTCCGGCCCTGCGAAGGCAACCTGTATGGACAACACCAGTATACAACACGCCCAAAACGCCACTGTGTAGATAGATGTCTTTCTCATTGCACGTCCTCCTTTTCGGATCGCTTGAAACACTCATACAAGCACAAAGTTTGCTGCTATAGTAACTGGAAATCCTCCTGTGATGCCAGTTCCGATTTCATCCCAAGATACGAGGGATCGGTTTCTGGCGGGCCGGGTGTACCAGTGCATCTGATAAAGCAGTAAATAACATCGCTCAGGTCAGTTCTGGACATATACTCCATATTTTTCCACTCTGAACAATAAGGAAACATATATAGAGATAAATACTCAATGGGCGGCTCACCATCCCGGATAGGCGGCTGGATAAAATTGAAAGCGAGTTTTCCGTATCCGCGCTGCTTCCAGAATCTCTCCCGCTCCCGGGGATTCATGGAATCCAACTCCATCTCTTCTGCGCTCATGAGTTCAGGATCGCTGACCTGTATGGTGAGTCCCTTGAGGCTGCAATCGAGTTCCACGGCATCTCTGGATAGGATCTGATCTCTCATGGCGATCAGTTTTGCTCCTATCCCGCTTCTTCGGAACTCCTTTTTCACCGCCAGATAGGAACCCATGCCCAAAGCTATTCGACCGCGGCTGAAGAAGTAGAAAGATGCTCCCCCGACGACCTGACGTTCCCGCCGCGCGACGATAAGGTGATACCGGCAGATTTCATCCCCGCTTGCCCAACTCCCCTCCTGGAGGTTCTTTCTCAGTATCTCTACGTCCTCGCGCCCGTAGGGATCTGGAAAGGCTTCCACCAACAGGTTATGGAACTGCTCCACTTCATCGCTATCAGGGCAGACGACTTGAATGTAATTCATTTCTTGTAACTATTCACCTCCTCTCATGCGAGTGTCTCCATTCATAAGTGGGACACGCTCAGATTGTCATTCCAGCGAAGGCTGGAATCCAGTGGTTACAGATATGTATTGCGTATATATATCTGTATGATGAACGGGTAAAATGACTGGATTCCAGCCTTCGCTGGAATGACAAATGACTTATCCGCTTTTTGATAACAGGCAAAGGTGAATAGTCACCATTTCTTATATGCTATATATCTTCTGGGCCGTAGAACTGTGTGAAGGTCGTCCAGACGTCGGTAATCTTGTCATATCTACTCAAGCCACGGCTGGTCCCAAACCACATAAGATCCCCGTCAAGAGCTATGGAGAGGATACTGTTGTGAGCGAGGCCCTCTTTTCTGCTATAGGTTTCCCATTCCTTTGTTTTCGTATTGTATCTGGCAACACCAGCGTCAGAAGTGCCGAACCAGATTTGATCTCCGTCTGAGGCTATGCAAGTGATCTTATCACTACTCAGGCCATCGCTGGTGGTCAGTATTGTCCAATCCTGCGAGTCCTTGTCATATAGGGTCACACCGTTGTCGCTGCCGAACCAGATATGACCGTCTGCAACGGCTATGCTGGTAACAGCGTCGCTGGCAAGACCATCTTCCTGCGTGAAGGTCATCCACGTATCACGACCCTTGTCGTACCTGCTCACACCTATTCTCGTTCCAACCCACACGTACTTCCCATCGGTGGTCATGGACCATATCTCATCGCTCACAAGACTCTTGGCGTATTCTTCCGACACTACCATGGGCTTGATTTCGATACCGGAAGTGTACGTCACCCAGGCGTTGGGATCGTCGGACATGCGGGGGTACTTGCACAGTCCGCCGCTGGTTCCCGCCCAGACATCATAGCCATCAACCACAACAGCCACCACATCCTCATTGGGCAGGCCAGTATCTCTGGTATATCTGTCCCATCTGTCGGCTATCTTGTCGTATCTACTTGCCCCTCTTTTGGTGCCGACCCACAGATAGCGGTCATCCACAGCAAGGGACTTAATATCGTTGTTTACCAGGCTATTCTCATCCTCTGGCTCCCAGAAATCAAAGCTCATACGTCCATAGCTCATAAACTGTCGGCCGCCTTTTTTGCGGAAACTCGTCCACGTCCCATACAGCTTATCGTACCGCGAGAGGCCATGCGATGTGCCACACCAAACATATCGTTCGTCTGTGACTACTGCTCGGATTTCGTTGCCAATGAGTGTCTCGGATTGCACATACGAAGTCCACGTCTCGGATTCCTTATCATATATGGAAAGTCCTCTGGGTGTACCAGCCCACACGAATCTTTCGTCCACCTTTAACGATCGCTCGTTTATGTAGTTGTGCAGCAGACCTGTTTGCTCACCGAAGTCCGTCCACGCGCTGGAAGCTATGTGCAATCGCCTGAGCCCCTGGGTCCACGTCGATGCCCATATGTAGTCTCCATCCTCCACTACATCTCTCACATCCTCCCTACTCACCATTGTCCATTCGTCATTTACCTTGTCGTATCGAACGATGCCATTATCGCGACTCGGCATATCAACGATTATCCAGACGCTCTTGTCTCCTATTATGATCTTTTGGGCTGAGCCTTGTATCTTGCTAGAGGCTAGCATAGTCCATTTCCCGGTACTCTTTTCATAGTATGACAGGGGAACGTTGGCGCGATACCCATGCGATATCCACACTCGATCATCGTCAATGCTGATCCAATCCACCTCGGTAGTACCCAGGCCATCTTTTTGTGTGTAGAAGTACCACGTATCGGTTTCTTCGTTGTATCTCCGTAGACCACAAAGCCGGGCTGTAAACCCAAGTCCGAACCAAACATCCGGACCGTCAGCTTCCAGAAACTCAAGCCAATCAGTGGAAATTGGATACCCGGGAACAGGTGGCACATCAATAGCCTCCCATTTTCCAGATTCATTATAATATCTACTGGCGCCAACAGAGCCACGATCACACGCCCAGACACCCTTGGCGCTTTCGACTATATAATCTATATCTCCGCTTGCCAGGCCATCTTCCACGGTATAATGCTTCCATGTATCCAGTTCCTTATCATATCTCAGTATACCGTAATCCGTGGCAAACCATACATACTTATCAGTCACAAGAATGCGTTCTATCTGGGTGGGCGCTCTAAGACTCATATCGCGGAGGATATCCACCCTGGTGAACCGCCGCCACGTTTTGGTTATCCTGTTGTATCTGACTACAGCGCCGTTGACGGACCCTGACCAGTTGCTGAACCAGACGTAATCGCCGTCGAACTCTATGTTGGACACGCTGGGTTCTCTGAAAGGCTCCTTTACAAGTGATGTCCTGTATTCCTGTATCAACGAGCCGTCGGCTCTACCGACCTGCAGCAACCCGGACGTAGTGCCCAGCCACAGCGAATCGTCTTTTATGCAGATGGATCTGATGCTATACTGGGAAAGTCCTTCGCCGATATCCACCATCTCAGCTTTTTCCTGTTCCCTGTCATACTTTGCAAGACCTGACATTGTCCCAAGCCAGAGGAGCCTATCATCCATGATCAGTGCCCGAATATTCTCACTGGGAAGCTCCAGCGCTACCTTTTTCCATATCCCGTCTTTGTATACATACAGGCCGGTTTGTGTTCCCGCATACACGAGGTTTTCATTGACTATGCATATAGCGTTTATGACGTTGCCAGTCAAGCCCTCATCCGTTCCGTAGTGGGTCGCATCTCCATTTCCGATCTCGTATCTCCATATTCCATCATCTGTTCCGATCCACAGATACGAATCCCCGTCAAAAGCCAGATCAGTTATCAACTGGTCGGAAAGCCCAAAATCCGCGCCCACATCGACCCATCTACTCTCATCTGACTCAAATCTGAAGACTCCGCCGTGCGCGCCTGCCCACATATCTTTCCCTGTATGTATCAGAGAAGTAACAAAATCTCCAGACAGTCCATCGTTACAATTGTAGAACTTCCATTTACTGGTATTTTTGTCCATGAATCCCACGCCTCTGTTGGTACCGATCCAGACAGAGCCGTTGTCTATCTCTACATCCATTATGTAATCTGTGACCAGGCCGTCTTTTCTGCGATAATTGGTCCATTCCTTATTCTCGGAATCATACACCGAAAGTCCAAGCCCTGTGCCTATCCATATATTGCCTTTGGAATCGGCTTTTACCACCTTCAAATCATTATCTACCAGAGAGTCAGATTCCACGTAGGTCGTCCACTGATTGGAGACTTTGTTATACTTGCTTAACCCGCTTTCATACGTGGCGAACCAGACCTCATTTCCGTGCGTCGCTATCCACGTGATATGATTGCTAGCCAGCCCATCGTCAGTAGTATACTTAACCCACGTGTTTACAGTTTTCAGATACCTCTGAGCGCCGGCGTTGGCAGTGCCAAACCACATCTGATTTCCGTCTATAGCTATTGACTTAATTTTGTTACTGCTGAGGACATCCGTTTTAGTATATGATTTCACAAATGTCTGGTCTGTTTTGCTATACATACTGACGCCATCATTGTGCGTCCCAAACCAGACTTCATCTTCACCCACCGCTATGGTGGTCAGTTTATCATCTGCCAGCCCATCGGTTTTGGAGTAGGTGTTCCATGAATCAGTTCTTCTGTGATACCTGTTGACGCCAGCTCCCGGCTTCCCTCTTTCTTGTCTGTAGCCCCAGAAATCGCCGCCTCTCTGTTTTTCCGGCTGTGTTCCCACCCAGACATATTCGCCTTCCACAGCGATGGATTTGACGTTATTGGTGCTCAAACCATCCTTTTTGCTGCGCAGCGCCCAGCTATCTATCCGCGTGTCATATCTGTTGAGGCCTCTGTCAGTGCCAAACCAGACATAATTGCCATCCACAGCTATGCACTGGATCGTATCGCTTACCAGGCCATCTTTCTTTCTAAACGTCTTCCACTGTTCTGATGAGGTGTCAAATTGGCTGATGCCGTTAGCAGTAGCGAACCAGACCCGGTCGCCATCTATAGCGATGGAAATCACGTCATCAGAGGCTAGATCACCCGCTTTGGTATAGCGTGTCCACGTATTATCCGCCCGGGACAGTCTTGATACACCACGATCGGTAGCAACCCACACGTTATCGTCATCAGCGGCCACGCATCGTATTTTGTTGCTTAACAAGACTTTTTCGCGCTGTACTTTCCCCTTAGTCTTAACAATCTTACCCGGCGCAGTATCCTGATCCTGGACAACTTCCTCCCGCGCTACTTCCCCACGATTGGGGTTGAAAGTGAGACAGGAAATCATGGCTAATAAACCTATCAGAGCCATTGCGATAGTGATCACTCTAAATCTGTTAATCATTCTGCCGTCCACCTCCAAATGTGAATATCTGAGTCAAGTTATGATTTAGCTTATAATTCCTTGTTCCCTCAAACTAATATGCCTGCTATCACCTATAATGATGTGATCCAGAACCGGAATGTCCATTACCTTCCCCGCTTCCACAAGCTGTCTGGTGACCGCAATATCATCTTTGCTGGGAGTAGGATCGCCGGAAGGATGGTTGTGGACGATGACGATGGCTGCTGCTGATTCCTCCAGCGCGAATCTGAAAATCTCGCGCGGATGCACGATACTTACATCCAGACTGCCTTCGAATATGCGCCGCTGCTTTGTGACGTAATTCTTCGCATCCAAACAGAGAACGTGGAGTGTTTCAGCATTCAGATACCTCAATTGAGGCATAAAAATCCGGGCAACGTCTCCCGGAGAGCTAATCTGTGGCCGCTCATTTCCTGTAAAAGCGGAAAGCCGTTTCCCTAACTCAAAAGCAGCCATAATCTGAGCGGCTTTGCTCTGCCCCACTCCTTTTATGTCTTTGGACAACTGCTTTTCAGTCTCGCCAGCCATCCGCTTCAGGTTGCCATCATACTTCTGTAGAAGCTTCTCTGCAACCTGAACTGCTGTTTCCTGAGAATGACCGACGCGAATAATGATCGCCAGAAGCTCGGAAGTTTTGAGCGCTTGCGGACCATATTTGAACAGCCTCTCCCGTGGCCGTTCATCCTCTGGCAGATCCTTTATAGTGAGCCTGTAGCTAGAGCTAGTCTCACTCTTCATCTTCCATCACGCCTCTCTTGAGGTATTCTTTTCTTATTATCTCATTCTCCATGATGATCAGAAGCTGTTCCGTGACGAATTCCTCGTTCATCCTTTCATCCTGGCGAATCTTCTCCATAACTTGCTGTCGCAGCCTCTTTTCCTCAGCCTCTGGCATCATCTTTCGATATGCCTCCACCATCTTTCGCTCTATTTCTTCCTCTCCCTGACCTTTGACTTCCTTTTTGGCTTGCTGCGTTTGCTCCGCCATATATTTTTCTCTAGCTTCGATAGCTGTTTCTATAAGCGCTTTTATGGACGAGAAATCCTCTATCTGGTTTATAGCTTTTTCCAGACTCCATTCCACAGCAAAGTCTATATCCTCAAGCGAATAGCCCATTTCCACAAGGTCCTTGACGTGCTTCTTTCCCGCCTCCCGCTCAAAGATGTCAATTTTTCTACTTCCTATGCCTTGATAGAGTTTGGTAATCAGCTTACTCTCAGTTATCAGCGAACGGCGTGTCCGAGTGCTCTTTTTCGGGGATTCGGCAGGCACGAACTCCAGAACGTCTTCGATGTACTTTGTCAACGACTTCTTACGCAAGTCCTGGTATAAAGTCTGTGGAAGTGGGGGAGGTTCAAGCACGTAACAATTAGTGATAATCCGACCATTATGCTCGTGGTCTTCCAGCTTTATCAGACCGTACTCCTCCAGAGTCTGATTGCATTTTTCCATAGACTCGCTATTCATCCCCAGAAACTCTATCAATTCTTCCGGTTCGATAGAAGCACTGCCCTGATGATCGGCAAGGGAGGCATAGAGAAGATACAGGCAGACCGACTCTGCACCTATATATGGAGCATAAGCCAGAGAGATAGCTTTATCCAGAATCAAGAAGGAACGGCGCCTTCTATCTACGACAGAATATTCATTCATGTTATTTCCCCACACACGCTCTCTACCTCAAATTAAGAGTATAGACGATTCAATAGTCAGAGTCAATGGAAAAATTCTGAGATTCAGCGGAGGAAGCTGTGTTTACGATAGTCGGGAAATTCCTGTCCCGACCGGTTACCGCAAAGGTAGCTATTCACCTTTGCCTGTTATCAGTAAGTGGATAAGTCATTTGTCATTCCAGCGAAGGCTGGAATCCAGTCATTTTACCAGTTCATCACAGATATATATACGCAATACATATCTGTAACCACTGGATTCCAGCCTTCGC
>SDBT01004098.1_pt1 | contig 24860 bp, 49 predicted proteins | sample 2277101 | NCBI WGS metagenome assembly SDBT01 (sample SAMN10404973, study PRJNA504765) | marine sediment metagenome | isolation source: marine sediment core GS10_PC15, 103 cmbsf | place: Arctic Ocean: Southern Knipovich Ridge | collected 2010 | reverse complement strand
AGAAACAGGAGAAGTGATAATGCTCGTTGGTTTATTTAAGATGTTGCTGGACTTGGTCGTTTGGATTCCTTGCGTTTTTATCCTTTTTTGGGTCTTGAAAAACTACGACCTTGAGACTTCTTTGGGTCCAGCCGTTGCTATCATGGCTTGCTCATCTATTTATGCCAAGTGGGAGCGATGGATTAAGGACTGTTACCAGGAGCACAAGGAGAGTGACGGATGAGCGATAGATTCGACAAAGCGGTTAAGCACTTGACTAAGCGTCCAGAACTCATTGCCGAGACGTGGAATAGAGCCTACGCTACTGAGCTTGGTCAGAGGGCTTTTACAACGGCTGAGCGAGCAGCACATGCAGCGTCGGCCTGTCTTTTCCTGAACTGCGGGAATAAGGGATTCCCCGCTACCGGATGTTTGACTCAGGTATGTCATAATCATCAGAAGGCGGGTACTCCAGAGTTGACGAAGGCTATCCGAGCCGACAAGAAGATTCCTCGCAACGGCGACGCTATCAAGGTTGGTGATCTTCAGTTGTTTGCTGATTGGCAGCGTCGTATTAAGAGAGAACTCGCAGCGGCCAGAAAGGCAGGAAAATGAGTGAGGACAGATATGACAGGGCGGTTGATTACTTGACTGAGCATCCATCACTCATCGAGGTTGCGTGGGATCACGGGCATGTTCAGGACGTAGAAAAGCTCTGTCTCTCAGAAGATGCGAAAGAGGCGCACAGACAAGCGGGATGTCTTTTCGGACTTTGTTGTAGTCGATTCCGGGCGGGTTGTCTTACTCAGGTATGCCACAATGGCTTAGATGCAGGTACTCCAGAATTAACGGCAGAGATTCGAGCAGACGAGCGTATCCCTTTTAATGGGAAAGACATCGAGGTTGATGATCTCCCTATGTTTGCTGAGTGGCAGCGTCGTATTGACAAGGAACTTGCAGAGGTAGCCCAATGAGTTACTTTTACAGAACGAAATGTCATAACTGTGAGCATGATTTGACTCAGCCTGAAGCTGTCAGGGTTCATTTGTCTGCTGGTGGGCATGAGTTTGATCTCAAGTCCTCCGTTGACGATGATGGCAAGCTCCATGATGTTAGTTCTTATGGTCGTGGGCTTGGTCCTGTATCTGAGGTTGGTTTGATTGCCGCAGGTTTTCATGCTGGGTCGTATTGCACTGGTTGCGATGAGCAACTGGAGGAGCTTTTCGATGACTCAGTTATGCTTACTGAGGGTGATGAGAGATGGTATGTCAAGCATGGTGCTACTGGGGCTATTGCTGGTCCTATGACCAAGGTAGAAGCTCTTCAGACTGGTGAGTTTGTCTTCAGCGAGAAGATATTCGAGACCAAGTCTGAGATGACAGAGGATGTCACTGTTCTCATTGAGGAGATGAGGAGTTTTCGAACTTCGATGGAAATCATTCGTAATGGAGAGGACGATGCTGTTGGCGTGGTTTGTCAACGAGTGATTGATATGTTGACTCGTCTCTCTCATCCTGACGTTTTGCCTCAGTTGGAGCTTATGCTTCGAGGTTTACGCGCGATGAGGACTAACACCTCAGTAAAGGCCAGCTATGCTGACAGTGTTCACGACCATGTTGCTGGGCTTTGTGAGAAGGCTGCGAATTGGTTAGTTCTTCTTTCCGCGAAAAGTGAAAGTCCCTCGAAGGTGGTTGAGAATCTCCTTGAGCATTTTCGTGAGGTTGCGATGAGGCATCATACTCCGCATCAGGATGAGCAGGTTGCAATAGCAAAGAAGCTCGTACCTCTGCTTACTGAGCTTTCGGCTCCGAAGGTTGTTAGTGGGAGCATTGAGGGTGGAGTTTTGGATTTGGACGACGTACCTGAAGGAGTAGAGGTGGACATTCGTGACAGGGATGTTCAAGAAGAGGGAGATGATGTGGAAGAAGATGAGCGTGGGGAGTTTGTTCATGCAGGGTAATAGCGAGTATCAAAAGAATCTCAGAGCAGCTTTGTATGAAGCCATCTGTTCTCTCGATCCAGCGAGGGTGAGCAAAGAAGAGTTTGTCGCCGCTTGTTGGTTTAGAGACAGGTTGGACGATCAGCCATCGGCCAGGATCATGCTACGGCCAGTCGAAGGATAGCATCTGAATGCGGAAGTTATCATCACTTATTGGTCTTAGTCATATCAAGGAAAAGGCTCGCATTTTAATTGGAGCTAGCCAGAACACTGGTGAGATTTTTCCTCATACTCTTTTGCATGGTGTTGGTGGTACAGGTAAGACTGACATAGCCCGAGCCATTGGCTCTGAGCTTGGTTATTATTTCGTAGAAACACACGCAGCGGCGTATAAGGATCGAGCATCTCTCCTTACGGCGATCATTCGACATAACAAATGCGCTGGGGACGTTGGAAAGCCCCTGTTGTTCTTTGTGGATGAAACTCATCGTTTGCGTACTCTGCTTCAGGAGGCATTGTATTCAGCCTTAGCTGAGTGGTGGTTGCCCACTGCTGGTGGTCGTGTACATCTCCAGCCGTTTACTTTTATGGGCGCTACGACCCGGTTGGATATGCTGGATGCCAACTCCTTTTTGACTCGTTGTGAGAATGTCTGGGAGGTGGAGCGTTATTCTGAGACTGAGTTAGCGATGATCGTAGCGCAGGTTTTGAGTGGGCTGAAGATAGGGTTCACTCGTGAAGTGACTCTTGCAATTTCCAAGCGTTGTTTAGGAATACCTCGAACAGCGATTAGTTTGGCGAAGAAAGCCCGTCGCATTCCCATCTCTGAGGGTCGCGCTGAGTTAACCGAGGCTGATGTAGAGAGAATGTTCATCATGGAGCGGATTGATGAATTGGGCTTAAACCCGGATCATCATCGCTATCTGGGTATTTTGGCTGGGACCAAGAGGAATGGTGATTACGCAGCTATGGGCATTGGGGCTTTGGCGGCGAAGATGTTTCAGAATGTGGATGCGATTTCTGGGACTGTTGAACCTCTGTTGTTGGCTCTTGATTTCGTGGCCTGCACAGCGAGAGGTCGAGTAATTACCGTAAAGGGTTCAGATTATTTTGGAAAAGCCCTTGACAATTAGCACGGATGTGGTATAGTCTGTGCAGAGGGTTGGCTGCGAGCCGATCAAATCGAAACCCAATTGTGGAGCACTCAGTAATGGCGAAAACGAAGGACAAGAAGGCTCGGAAGCAGACAACTCCGACGCCGAAGTTGAAATGTGATGTCGTGGTGGGGTTTCAGACCCCTTATCCCTCCGACGCATGTGGCAGGGTTGCGACTCAGCTCGTGAAGTTTGAAGAGGAATTCGCCGCGTGGCGTAGTGGGTTCCGCGCCCATATTACGGAAGGCAAGTCTGCTGCGTCTGCGGCGAAGTTTGATCCGAGGCATTTTATGTCCGGTATCGACCGGATGCGTATGTCGCAGTCTGCTTTCGAGAGGCTGGAGGATAAGTGGGCCGAGCAGCTTGAGGCGGACGTGGACTCCGACGTGGTCTTTGGCTCTCGTTACAGCCCGGTTGTGGTCGAGGTTGTCCATGCGATGAATTGTCGTCACATTCGTCGCGGCCAGCCGAGCAAGCATCCCAGGGTTCCCAGTGGTTGGGATGTCAAGTTTCATGGCGAGTGGATGTACCGCGACGAAGATGGTAAGCGTACCATTCCGTCCGGTTATTTCTTCGACTCGACCATGCCGCGAAAATGCCATGCTACGTCGGTTGAGCAGATGGTCACGGACCCCGACGACAACATTTTCACCATCGGCAACAATCGCTACGTCGTTGGCGATGGCACGAATGTCCGGTCGGCAGCCCAGTTGGTTTCGAGTCAGGATCGTGGCAACTTCCTTCATGGCGACATGGCTCGCAAGCGGTTGTCGTTGGCTGGTATTCCTGGCGTGGCGGATGTTGTTTTTCGCATCGAAGACCGTCCGAACAACGGTGACAATGCGTTTACGGCCAGGGGGTTTTCGTCCGATGTCGGGGAGATTGTTTTCCGTCTCGGACAGGTTACGACTCCTGGTTTCCTGTATCGCGGCACGAAGCGTATTGGGGCCAAGGAACTCCGTACTATGGATGCGGATACCAAGGGTCTCACTTTCAAGTCTTGCATGAGTGAGCCGATCATCGGCAAGCAAGTTCCGTGGGATGCCATTTGGGCCGAGATTCAGGTGATCGCTGGTCGTGGTGGCATTGCCAAGCTGCGTGAGCGTGGTGGTCGCAGTGAGGACGATGTTGATTCGTCTCCGCAGGACAAGTCCTTGGTCAACGCGAATACGACTTGTCGCGTTGAGCCTTCGCAGTATGCGTATGGTTTCCGCGCGTCACAACTCGGGATGGTCCCGGTCAAGTATTGCGATGCCGATGGCAACATTTCGATGGGCGTCGTGATCGGGGCTCGGTCGAATGTCGATTACAATGTGGGCGTGAATGACGCCAAGGCCGAGCTTGCCGATGAGGCCGATGAGGCTCCGGCTCCGGCAGCGAAGAAGGCAGCGGCTCCGAAGGCCAAGGTTGCCAAGAAGAAGGCAACGGCGAAGAAGACTGCCAAGAAGAAGGCAGCGAAGAAGAAGGATACGACCATAGCGGCTCCGCCTGTGGATGCGGACAGTGATGCGGATGCGGAAGTGGATTCGGACGCGGACGATCTTGCAGACGGCTCGGAAGCTGATCTGGTCGCCGCAGAAGCCTAGTCGGTATTGGGTGGGTGCGAGAGCCCCGTCATCCATAAGGGTGGCGGGGTTTCTTTTTTCTACTTGACATTTATTCAAAATGTGGTATACTCTCTGTAGTTGACGGAACAATCATTACAGGAGACTGCCATGCCACCGGAAATCGTTAGGCTTTGTGCTCACGAAAAGCTAATCCTCGATGTTATCAGAAAGCAAGCTGGTACGTTTGATAAAGCCGTATTAGAATGCGTGATGAATGGCATCGAGGCTCAACTGGCCACGACCGCCAAGCCGAAAATCTGGATCGAGTACAGCGACGAAGGCAACGGGGTTTTGGTTGTCCGTGATCCTGGTCGTGGCTTCCGAAGTCGCAAGGAAATCAATGAATGGTTTGCCCAATTCGGTACGCCTCACGAAGCATCCGAGGGGAAGAAATGGGCTGAATTCCGTATGGGCCGTGGTCAGGCATTCTCTTTCGGGAGGAATGTTTGGCGTACCGGCACATTCCGTATGGAATATGATCTTGAAACCGATCCTGCCGAGCGTAGCTACAAATGTAGTCATGCCTTAGACTTTGCACTTGAAAGCGACCTGGAGAATTACCCTGGTTGCGAAGTCACGATCCATTTCTATAAACGTCAAGTCGGCAAGGGATATTTCTATTCTTCTGTGGATGCTTTCAAGTCTGCGATCAAAAAGCAGGTTGAATTCATGGAGGGGGAAATCTACTTCAACGGCGAGCAAATCAATACCCCTGCATCCGAATGTACGTGGGACATAGTGACGGAAGATGCCTACTTCATGTTTGGCAAGGGCCATGATCTTACGCTTTACAACATGGGAGCCTATGTCAAGCCTTACGATGCTGCGTCAGCAGGAGTGACAGGGGTTGTCGTTTCCAAAGAGAAGATGGATGTCAATTTCGCGCGGAATTCTATTCTATCTACCTGCGAAATTTTCCAAAGAATTTGGCTTGTCATTCGTGACAACAAGGTGAAGAGAATTCGTGCCGAATCACGTTGGCTCAACGACAACCAAAAGATCAATGCGTTGCTCGAATTGCGTGATGGAGAAATCAAGTATTCTGACATAAAGACTCTTGGTCTGTTTGAATTGGCTGGTGGCAAATTTCTGTCTCTTGATGCTGTCCGCAAGATGCGTAGTCCGTGGACATTTGCCATGCGTGGTGATGACGTAGCTGACAGGTTGGATTATCTCAACGAGGCCATCTGTTTTGCTGATGATGTACTCGCTGCCCTGGATTATACTGGTAAGCCGGTTGATTTCTTTAACTGGTTGTTGCGAGAATCATTCCGCGATTGTGATGGTGGTCCCAAGTCTAGTGACTGGAATAAGATCAGGGCATTTTACAGGGACTTTTCGACGTTAGCGGATGGGTATGATAGCGTCCACAAGATTCTGTCAACGGACGATCAATCGAAAGCCGAGCGACGTTTTCTTAGGGCGATGGAATCGTACCAATGTTGGCGTGGTCGTACTCTCTGCATTGGAACTTGTGATACTGCGAATGGTTGGACCGATGGAAGTAGTTACATCGTTTTCAATCGGGCATTCTTGAAGGATAACAATCCGGGTTACGATGGTGGAGTGGCTGCTTGCGTCACCTTGGCAATTCACGAATTGGCTCACGATAGCGATGATACTGGTACTCACGTCCATAGTGCAGAATTCTATCGGGCATACCATGATCTTACCCGTGGATCGGCATTGCATATCATCGCGTCATTGGCTCGGAAGTTGGATAGGGTCAAGTGGGAAACAAAAGCGGAGGAAGAAGCCGAGAAGGCAGCTAAGGCTCTGGCAAGGCGGGACAAGGCGTTGGGATTAAAGAAGGTGGTGGTTATCGATCCGATGGTTGTCCAGCCGAAGATCAACGGTGCCAATGTTGTGATTGTTGCTGGCAAAGTTGCGGCTTCGCCCAAGGTCCGCATAGTAAAGAAGTCGAAACGTCGTCGATTGCGTAGATTTTAACCTTGACATTTCTCTGTCATGTAGTATACTTGAACTGGAAAGGCAAGGGATTATGGCAAAGTTTACGGTAACAGTCAACGAAAGATGGGTTAGGACATTCGAGATAGAGATACCCAACGATAGCCCTCAAATGACATTATGTTATCAGAATCTTCAAGACCATCTTCGAGAGTTAGCCGACAAGAAAACCGAAGACGATGGCTTTGAGTACGTTGACACGGAAGACAAGAGTCTATGGACTTGTCGTAATTCCGAGGGGATTGAAATCTGATGACAGCAACTAACGAGCATTTCCAAGTTCTGGTGAGTTGTCGGGCTCCCGATGGTGATCCCGCTACTCATGCACTCATAAAGGTCAACGCGAAGTTGATCCGATACTTGGCCAAAAGGATGCTAGATGCCCATAATCTCAACGGGCATTACGATGATTTCATGGGCCTTGTGTTTGACGACTATACTCCAGAGTTCTTGGACTTTGGTCCGAATGACCTGGATGCAGTTTGCATATTGATGACCGACCCGGCCCTTGGGGAGTACGACGAGGATGATTTCGACAGGGACACGGAAGAAGGATTTATAATTCTTCCGCGCTTTATACGAACGGTGGTTCCTGATCCGAGTCAAGCTCTTCCAGAGTTTGTTCCCGAGAATACAAGTCCCATGCGTCCATGCCTGTTGTATGTTTACCCCGACAGGGTTTACTGGCAGGGGATACCGAAATACTGTGATATGTATTGTCCGGTGGAGACGTATTCCATCATGTACGATGACATTCGTAAGTGGGCAGAATCTTTTGGCATCACTTTGCCAGCCAGGGAATCTGCTTGACATTTCGTTGTGATGTAGTATACTTGTGATAGAAAGAGAGACAGGATGAACGACGCGACAAAAAAATTTTGTTTCGGAGGCCAAGAGTAATGACAACTGTTGACACATTTGAATTTGTCTGTTCTGCTTGTCAGGGCTCCGTTATTGAAGTGATTATGGGAGGTGGCACTTCGTCAACGCCACTCATTTCACTTGGGACCGAGGGCTGTGAAAAGGGATCGGTTCTGTATGAGTATGGCGAGCCTAACATTGAAGAAGGGCATGTAGAGCGTTACCAATGTCAAAACTGCGGGTTTGTCATCTTGGGTGATGGGGTTGCCTTTGATGAATTTACCCAGGATGGCCTCGGTGAACAAGCGCTGGTGAGGTTCCTCTATAGGACCAGAGACGCTGATACGCCTCGCAAACCCAGTTTACTGCGAATTTCTCCCACCGCCGTCTCTCGTCCGATTGAGATGGGACGATGTTTCATGCCTGACAGGTGGGATACTGTGATTGTTCAAATCCCTGTGGATACCCCGGAGGACAAAATTCACGAAGTAGCGCAGGCAGAAGTTTGCCGCGAAACGGATAAGGAAAGTCACATGGCTGGTTGTTTCGTTTACAATACCATGGATGACTACGAGCCCGATGAGGAGACTGACGACAAATGACGAATCAGGAAAAGAGAATTCTGGCGGCGCATTTCGGCCACGAAGTTGAAATCACGGATTACGAGACTGGTGAGCCCATTCCCGAAGAGGGAGACTTGGGTGGGAGGTTCTGTCTGGAATGCTGCGATTGCGAGAAAATCCTACTTGGGGATCGAGTAGAGGTAGCGGTAGTCGATGTCGAAAGCTCCGCGTTTGGCGATCCCGACAAATAATCGGCAATCGGCTTGACATTTGCTCTGGATGTGGTATACTTTTGTTGGACAGCAAACGATAACCCTTTGATGGAGCACCCGAATGAGCATTTTTCAGAACATCCAGACGAAAGTAACGGGGCTACCTTGCCGCGTCCGAGTCATGAACAAATCAGGCGACGATTTGCTGACGACCTATGATCGCGCGGACGCCGCATCGGTCGAAGTTGCTACCGATGAGTTTTCGGGCTTCATGGATTCCTGTATCAAAGAGTATCGCGGCCTACGGGCCGATTTCAAGAAGTCCAGTCTTGTGGTTGGACGGCGACCGGGACAAACGGAGTTTGATCTGATTCCGTTTGAGACGATTGAGCGGGATGACTTTTCGCTGGACGTTTGGGAAGAGATTTTGATCCAACCTGCACCGTTGACGGGTGGATAAACGAGCCAACCACCGAAAGGAACCCGTGGCATTGCCACGGCTCAGCCGAACCGGGGTGGACGCCGACCTTGTCACCAAACATGAGGCGTGACGGCTCGGAGAGACGAGCAATACATTATGCAAACGTACTCCGACAGAGAATGGTTTCTCGATGCGAATTGTGGCGGCGTTGTTTTTGAGCACCGACTTCCGCATGGTCCGGTGCCCAATATTGGTGATTTGTTTGACCATGAGGGGATTACCTATCGAATCTGCTATGTTGCCCATCCTTATCGACGCTGCCCGAATAAGCAAACAAACGCCGTGGATGTAATGGTGAAGGCATGTGGTACTGAAAGTGGGCAGCTTTGATTTGACTAAAGTGACTCCTAAATCGACGTCATAGGCGTGTTGCCGCCTGCCAGATTCGTTAGCGTTAGGAGTCATGCTTTTTTTGATACTGATTGCGGGGTAGAGCAGTCTGGTAGCTCGCTTGGCTCATAACCAAGAGGTCGTCAGTTCAAATCTGGCCCCCGCTATTCTGTCCAGTGTTCTTTGCGGTGACAGTTGGCACACAGCGGCTCGCACTTTTCAATTTCAGCAAGGATGCGAGATTTCGCCCAGCCCTTGTGGATGGCAGCATAGATGCTGGTCTCTTTTGTCGCTGGATCAGAGTGATGAAAGTCAATAGTAGCTGGGTGACTTTCACCACAACGAGCACACTGGAAAGTGGATTTTAGATCACGGAACCACTCGCGGTATCGTCGATTGGTTTTTGCTGTGCGTTGTTTATGTTTGGTACTGTTTTTTGCGTACCATTCACGAAAATACGCGTTGCGGGCTTCTCTATCTTTTAATGGCATAAGTTGTCTCCTTGCTTTTAGATACGGAAGTGGCGGGATTGTAACCTTCAAAGAAATGTTATTTCCTTGACTTTTTTCTGTGGATGAGGTATACTTCTATTATGGCAACAACACGCAAGGCGAAACTCTACTATCGAGACGGCACAATCGTCGAGTACGACGATCAGAGATTAGCGTATGCCGTTTGGCTCGCGACCGATCGATCCACGGCTGTAGCGTTTCGGGGCAAGGGTGACGATACTCCCGTATATCCATCGGACTATGCATACGGACGCTGAAAATCGCATGGTTCAAATCCTGCCCCCGCTAATAATGACTGTCGGGTCTGCGGCAGTAGTGGGCAATCGAGAGGCACGAGCGATTGGAATCCTTCGGGAAGGTCGTCTTTCGTGAATCAGGCTAGAGTGAAACGCTGAGGTACCATCAGCAAAGTAACCGACGATTGCTTTTTCTTGACTTTTCCTGTGGATGTGGTATACTTCTAGCGGCAGCATCTCGATGATTCGGCCAATGCTGAGATTTGGCCTGATACGGGTTTTTGAGTCGATGGCGACTCGACGTTAGCGGAGAGGGGCTCGTGGCTCCTCTTCGCGTTTTGTTCATATTTTCTTGCTTGACATTTCTCCCTGATGTGGTATACTTATGGCATGAGAGTCGTATACCAAGCTGACGATGTTTCCGATCAAATCGGAATCAAAACTGCCAAAATCCAGATGCCGTTATTCGGTCGTTGGTGCGAGTTGTCGTTCACTTGCTATTCTCTACGTGACGATGCATTCGACCTATCGAATGTCGCTATGGGTTTCGGTATTCAGCCTATCACGAATCACAATGACATAGTTGGTTCACGTCTTGGTGGGGCTCAAAATGGGCTGCTGCGAATGGCTCGCGGTACAGGCGGGAATCGTCAAGAATTCGATCAACAGTTTGAGTTTCCGCTTATCAAGGGCCAGTTGTTTGACACTCAAGGGGTGGACAATAGCGTAGCTTCGGCTCGCGATTTAGTACGGTCCATTCTGCGTGGCGTCGAGTCAATGATTGAAACTGTCCGTCAAAGCATTCGTTGTCAGTTTCATCCCGAAGTCCGCAAGATTGCTATTACGGCACTTGACTATCGGTATGGGGCTGCGTCAGTCCGGGCTTTGCGCTCTTTTCTGGGCGAAATTCATTGGCAATTGATGTTCTCGAATTCTGCTTTTGATGCAGATCAAATCGCTTGTATCGAGATAATGACCAAGAACAATGTTCCGCATTTTTATGACGTGAATTGGGATGGTGAATCTGAGATTCCTTTGGTCGTTGGTTTCGCCGTTGATATTCTGACGAACATGAAAGCCACTGTCCGTATGGCTCATGCTGCCCGTTTACGTCAAGAGCAAGACCGACAGCGGTTGGAGATACAAGCTAAGTTAGCGGTTGCATCGGATAAGGCTAGGGACTTGCTTAGGACGGTTTGTGGCGATGACAATGCGGATCATTTTGTGGAACATGGATGTATCGTGGTCGAACAATCTGGATACCGATTTGTTATCGGCTCGAATAGCTTTGTAAAATGTACTGATCCGCAAGGCAAAACAGCGGAGCTTTGCATTCATACTCATGGGTTTAACTGCAACCCGATTGATGAGGTTGTGATTGCTTTCTTGCATATCCGACATAAGCTGGAAGATTACATGCGGTTAGCGGTCCTTCACTACCAACAAGCTGGATTCCAGAGAATTCCGGCAAAAGTTGCTTGACAAAGTGCTTAAATGAGGTATACTTAGGTCATGGCAACGGGAAACTTAACGGAAGGCGCTTGACATGATAATACTGGCAGTTCTATCAGACAAAATGGTCGATGGTGAGCGGAAAGCCAAAGGCAGACAAGTCCGTGAAGTCATCGATATTTGCGTTGACAACTTCAACATCTTGATAGCCAAAAATGGCGTGGGTCAGAAGTTCTTTGGAAAGCTGGCTCATCTGCATACGAGCTTGTCAGGGTTTGGTATTGACGTTGAGGCTGCTCGTCGTTTGCTACTGGATTTCTTCGACGACTTTGCTGGTTCGTCCGTGGGCGATTTGTCCTGGGCTGAAATGGACGATCGTTTTCTCACGCCTCAACGAGTCAAGGATTCGAGTGGACATTTGGCCCTCACTGCTGCGATCAAGAAGAAGCGCGGGGGTAAGATGGAAGATGACGAAGAAGTCGCTGAGGAACTTGTCAAAGTTTCTTCTTGACAATTCCTCTGGATGTGGTATACTATGGGTATGGACAAGCACAAGATCACAACTGGATTCGTTACTCAGGTTTTCCGCGATGGAGCATGTGTTAGCCAATACTTCATCGCGCACGCACCCGTGAACTTTGAAGATGAGCAGGGGAAATCTATTGATCCTTGGGATGAATACTTCCCGTATGAGATGGTTCAGCCAGATCATTTCGAGGCGAGGTTGGACTACTTGAAGGCGAGGCTCGATAATGTCAAGGCTCGGGCTGAGCAAGGCGAGCTAGAAGACATCGAGCTAAAAGATGGAGGTGAAGTTCCCGAGTCTGTACCCGCTCCACGTCAAGTAGCTGAGCCCGAGGTTTATCCGCTGCCCGAGGGGCCGAAACTTCAAGTCGCGTCCATAGTTTGCCATGCAGTTGAGCGAGCTATGCGCGTCGGGCTTATCAAGGAGTGGACCGTTGATCTTCGCAGGCTAGACGCCAGGGCTTCGGGGCTTCGCGTCCTGATTCGTTTCACCGATGGTGACTATGAAGCGGGTACAGGTGGGTCAATCCTAGCTGCGTTGGAAAATGCGTATCGTCGGGCACATACCCATCGTTTCCGCGTGACATCATTCCCTGAATTGCCTCTCTGGTAAAAGGAACCACCATGGTTAATCGACAGAAACTCTTTAGTCACATGGCTGTTACCCTGCAAGGCAAAGGCCAAGCCATCTACGCAGGTGAATGTTCATATTTCCCCGAGGATCATCCAGGTTGTGCCATTGGTTGTCAGCCTGGGTTTCGTGAGGCGTTTGAAAAAGACATAGGGCTGGATGTGATGGGCATTGATATGGTCATTGAACTTAATGATGGAGTCGCTGAATTCTTCGGCTTGGATGTGGATGAATATGGCCGTTTGATTCGTAGCACGACCTGCGCCGGCGACGGGGATTTTTTGCTTGCTTTGCAACGGTTCCATGACGAGCGCAAAAATTGGTTGAAATCAGGCAAGCTCTGGCGTCGTAAGTCCTTGGCGACTTTCGCCAAAAAATGGGAATTGAAAGTCCCTGAACTTTCGGCTTGACATTTACTCCTGATGAGGTATACTTAGGGCATGGACAGACAAAAACTATTTAGCCACTGCGTGACGACCTTGGATGGCCAAGGTCAGGGAAGGGAATCCCAAACGGTGCACGGTACGAATTGGTCCAGGATGATCTGCTCGTATTTCCCCGATGGACATCCGGGTTGTAACATCGGTTGTCAACCAGGGTTCCGTGAGAGGTTTGAGGGTAAAATAGAACCGATGGGCGTTGATGATGTTATCGACGAAGAGGACATTGGCAGGGAAGTTGCTGACTTCTTCGGCATCGAAAACTGGGATGACAGGTGTTTCTTGGTTGATTTGCAAGACTTACATGATGTAGATGCCAACTGGGCCGGTCAGGAATTGAATCAGCGGAAAAAATGGGATCGCACCTCCTTGGCGGCTTTTGCCACGAAATGGGGATTGAAAGTCCCTGAGATTCCGGCTTGACATTTACTCGTGATGAGGTATACTTAGTATGGAAAGCGACGGTAGGGGGAGGCAGCGTTGAGTAAGCATGCCAACTCCGCTAGCTAGGCAGATAGCGTTGAGTGGGACGCCAACTCCGCTAGCCTCCCCCGGAACAAGCTGTAGAAAGGACTGTGATGAGGAACTGGCGACAAATGAAGTGGGGTTAAGGCATGGACAGACAAGCAATATTCGGCAACATGGTAACAATTCTGAATGGCAAAGGTCGCTCCGTATCACCTGCCCGTCAGGGAGCATGCGTATATTTTCCGGATGACCATCCGGGTTGTGGTATTGGTTGTCAACCAGGGTTTCGTGAGAAGTTTGGACCTGATTCTGATGCCTATGTAGGGGAAGGTTGCCCGATTATTGACCATCTCCTGCGATCGTCTGTTGTTCTTGCGGCGGTATCGGACTGCTTCGGCGTAGACGCATCTGAACACCGGGCGTTTTTGCCGGTCTTACATGTCCACCATGACCATGAATGTTCTTGGGATGAGAAGAACCCTCTCTTTTTCGATATTGAGCAACTGGAAAATTTTGCTCGTGAGCGTGGTCTTGAAGTTCCAAAACTCACTTGACATTCTCTGAGAATGTGGCATACTTGAAAGGAAACCACAATGGCTGCTGATCGACAAAAAATCTTCACCAACATGGTAACGATCCTACATGGCAAAGGCCAAGGGCGAATAAAGTTCGGAAACAAGGTTCTATGCTCATATTTTCCCCCGGACCATCCGGGTTGCGGCATTGGCTGTCAACCAGGGTTTCGTGAGAAGTTCGAGATCGACCTGCATCTCGCCGAGCAGGCCATTGATGAACTCATGGACTACAATCCTGCTGTCGCTGTTTTTTTTGGCGTCGATTTGGACAGCCCGGACGGTCACGACGAGGAAAGTGACTACGGGTTTTTGAAAGATGTGCAATCATTCCACGATGCCAACGACAATTGGACCAAGAGGAAGAAATGGAGACGTAAGTCCTTGGCCACTTTTGCCGAGACTTGGAAATTGAAAGTTCCTGAGATTCCGGCTTGACATTTACTCGTGATGAGGTATACTTCAAGTATAACAACCGAACCACCATCCGTAACGGACTTCTTTAGTCTTAGGGAACAAGGCGGTTGCTGGGAAGTTATATCCCAATTTGACATGGTCTTGTGGACCCTTTCCATCTTCTCTGGGCAATCAACCGTCAGGTGAAATAATGAGACTGTGGCGAGAGATAGTCTGGTATTTCAAGGAGCGTAAAAGACGCAGGCTCGAAACTGCCGCTGAACGCGCGAGAAAGAAAAGATTCCACGATTTGATCGTAGGCATTGATAGCGAAGTTCGCCGAGAAATTGGCAAATCTATCTTCAAATGAACTTGACAATTCCTCTGGATGTGGTCTTAGGTCATGGAAACAACAACAAAACATGATGAGTTTTACTTCGCGGATGCGATGGCGACGTGGAATTCATGGCCCGGCGTTTCTGGCGCACAATGCTCCGATTGTGGATGCAAAATCAATACCCCGAATCACCGGATAGGTTGGGATTGTCCTAATTGTGATCGGTTTACTCATGGAAATTTCAGTGGTGGTGGATACCAATTCCCGTGGGAAACCCCTGATGCTGGTCCGACTCTCCAGACGTTAAGAAAAGCTGGCAGGATTGCCAAGAAGCGAGCAACCCGTCAACGCAAATTTGCGGATGGGCAAAAGGTCTGGGTTGAAGTGAGACAAGTCCATAGCGAAAGATATGGATTGTCACGCGACTGGCGACCGGCTGTGATCGTAAGTTTGGGCAATGATAGTTGTTTGGCCTACGGAATGCGTCGTTACAATGTCCATCTAACCGGCAGTCCTGCGTACAAATGGCTCGGCACCGATTTCGAGATAGGTGAAGAGTATATCAAGCCAAATCGTTGGCTGCATTGAGGGCTGGTGGATGCGGCTCGAATCTGTTGGAGAAAGCGCCGAGGACAACAAATGCTTGGCAAAACAGGAGCTAGATGATGGAGTTCGTTGGCTTTGACACGATAGACTCGGAAGAGGTTGCAGTATTCAGCGAGGTAGGTCGCGACCGATTCCTAATGAGTCAGCATACGCTTGAACAACGGCGAATCAATCTCATCCTGGGCGATGCTGATGCGATGCGGGAAGTAATCAGAGAACAACTGGCAGAGGGTCACGTCATCGCCATCGCAGCGAATATGAAGTTTCCGAGAAGTCCAGTACGCGCGGAAGCTCGAAGGCATGATCCCGTCATTGTCGAACTGCGCGAGCGGAATAGGTGGACGCCTATGGAGAGAAGCAACAAGCCGCTTTGTTTCGACTACTGGAATTCAGGAGCACCAGACCCAAGATGAATGACAAAAACATAACCGTTACGCTTACTCTGCGTGAAATGGACCTTGTTACGACTGGTCTATACATGCTGCATTCCGATTGCGTGGGTGATGAGTTGCATCCTGATATGGCTCGTGATTTAGGCGGCACGCCAGACAGTGATGAGCCTTGGGATTTGAAGAAAAGACTGCAAGAAGCTGCTCGATCTGCTTGACATTTCTTGTTCATGTGGTATACTTCCTGTGAAGGGAGACGCTGATGTTAGAACGATTCGCCGGTTTCTTGGCCGGAGTTACGATTGACGACGATCCAGAAGGTCTGCTATTGCTCAATCTTGTTGTCCAAATGCAGGAGCATGAAGGCATTGATTGGGACATGGACAAAATCAACACCGTAGTCAAGGAATTCCAAACGCTCCTCGATGAAATGGAGAACGATGATGTGGCTGAATAGATTCGTATGGCTACGACTCATCCTGCTATTCTGCGTGGGGTTTCAATGCCTTGTTGGTTCAACAGACGTTGAATTGGCAGAGGATGTCGCCTCCATTCGCAACCGTTTGGTGAAATTGGGCTTTACGTTGATGGCTTGGATCATCTGCCATGTTATGGTGACGCGAGAGATCAACGAACTCGACGAAAGAATCACCAACGACCTTGACTTTCCTGTCTGATGTGGTATACTTAGAACATGAGAAACCTCAAAGTTACCGGCAATAGCGACTGTCAGCAAATCACACTGCATGGCGATGCAACGAAACAACCAGAGCCAGAGGAAGTCCGAATTTGCTTTCCTGGTGGCGTGATCTATGTTGCTCGATGTGACAGAGAAGGGAATCAACGCCCTGAGTGGTGGGCTCACATCCTGGTTTTCAACCCCGATCATCCTGATACTCATCGTATCGAAAATCTCGATGAGTATGGCGATCCTGGGCCGACTGCTCGTATCGTCGATGCTCGCGTCGATTGTTACGACCAAGGAGCAACCGAAACAATCCATCTCGCGGAGATACTGCAACAACCGGGCCTGGATCATATCGCGATCAAGATTGAGGAAATGGCGCCAAAAAAGGCTTGACAATCCTTCCTGATGAGGTATACTTAGAACATGGAAACAACAATCAATCATCCCAACATACTCTTTGTGGGTCTCATCGCGTCAATTTTTATCCTTCCTGCCTTGGTCTTGACGTATGTCCACTGGGTTAGATGCTGGCTCTATCACAGCGCGATAGATAATTGCTCTGGCTCAACTTGGCGAGCGTGGCTCATCGCTTTTATCTTGGGGGGATTGTCGTTGCAATGGCTGACATTCTTCATTTACTGGATGCCGCGCATCGACCAAGTATGGGAGGCATGTAAGTGACATTACCGCCAACATTGGACATGGACCTTGATCCAACCAAGAATACTGACATTCCGATTGGTTTTGTCCAACGCGAATGTGTTTGTACCTACTATCACTACGGCCAAGGTCACGGCTATCTTTTAGAGGCTTGTATCAGGCATCGACAATCTGTTATTGGAGTATGGATTGGCCCTAAACCGCAGAAACTTCCGACAGACCAGCCTTACGAGGTGCTTCATGCTCTTGCAGTAGCGAGAATTTTCGAGGCGTTGCACAAGCGATGCTGGCAGGCTTCATTAGGTGAGGACTTCCTTGCATTAGTGAAGCGTCCCGACGTTGCGAGTACGATTGCGGAAATGGTCGAAAAATCCGAGGACAAGGGATGATGACTGACGCAATCTCAAATTGTCTCTTTTGTAAGACTCTTTTGGAGATTTGTCCAAATTGCTCCCGACTATGCTGCCTTTCCTGCCATACGCCGAGCATTTGTCAGGTCTTGAGCCGATCTGACAAATCAGATTTTATTCCAGCAGTCCGTCTCGCCAACAACCGCTACCTGTTTTGACGAGATAAGCCTAAAACTCATCGTCTAATCTGCCGATAGGCAGGTATGGACGCTAATTCACAACCCGACGCGCTTGAGCAAATCCTGTCTGAAATACTGGCTGATCCCGAGGTACGGGCTATTATGCTCGAATACCAGCCTATAGACTTTGAAATGAACTAGCGTTTCTACTTGACATTCCTTGGTGATGTAGTATACTTCAGGGATGGCAAAACCACCCAGTTACAACGTCGGAAACGTATTCTTCGCCAGTATGGAATGCCAAGAGCGTTTCAGTAGTGGCAACCGTGGTATCATCATCATCGGTGGGGACAAAGCCGATGTCCATGCAGATAGAGCTGTTAATGCGGACAAAAATTACGAACAAGGCGTGATGCTTGAGGGCGTGAGTCTGCGGTGTGCATGGAATCTCACCGCAGACGAAGTAACCGACATTATCCAAGAAGTGGTGCAGTCCTCCTACGAATATATCCAGTGGGAAACTTTCGTTCAAAATCCGGAAAGAGGTTAACATGAGCTACAAATACTCAACCTTGCTCGATGGTATTTTCGTAGAAGCTGCTTGACATTTACTCGTTATGAGGTATACTTCAAGCATGACAACCAAACCAATCATTCCGATTATCGTGGCATTCCGCCGGGGCACCTCAGTCTATCTTGTTGGGGCCATCATCATCTTTGTGGGCTTGGCGATCAACCTTGTCAACACTTGGTATCATGGGTGGAATTGGTCCTTAACCAGTGAGGCTACTATCGACGGCTTTGCGGGGGCCGTGATAGGCTTCGCTATCGGAATGATGTACACTTGGTCCAAGGTTAAGTCCCAACTCCGAAAAGACTTAACATGATGAATCGCAACGAGGAACAAGAGATTAACGAAGCTGCCGCAGATGGAGAGAGTTGCGAAGTGGACCCGCCGACATATCACCGGACGGTAGTCGAGATTGTAATTCTCACCGAAGATGATCCGTGGGACGGAGAGCTTTGTGATTTGGCGAACGACATCACTGATGGTGATTGCAGTGACACCAGCAGGGTTATGACAATCAAATCAAATGAGGAGGTAACACCAAGTCAAATGGCGGAACTCCTGAAATCCCAAGGCTCCGATCCAGGTTTCTTCGGGCTGAATGAAAACGGTAGTCCTGTAGATGAGGAATCTCCTGCTGGACAAATGTGAGATAACCATGACAGACCAAAAAACCCAATTCGAACATATCGAGTGGTGCAAGGCGCGAGCTTTAGCCTACTTGCCGGGCAGTCCAAAGGATGCAATGTCAAGCATGCTTTCAGACCTTGTAAAACATCCCGAGTCTGCAACAAACCCGGCTATTGAGCTTGGGATGATGATGATGATGTCCGGTCATCTGGATACCGCATCCGAGGCGAAGCGATTCATCGAAGGATTCTAAAAGTCCTTGACATTTCTTGTTCATGTGGTATACTTAGGTTGCCATGAGGAAGAAAAGCGAACTCAACCACCGCCGCGACGAAATCAGAGCATGGTTTAAGAATTGCGACCCCAAGGAAACCCAAGTACGCGACAATCTAAAGCGGGCAGCCAAGCTCATCTGGCAACGACAAACCCACCAGGAACAAGACTCGGCGAAAACCATTGACCATAATGGCATCGGGTACAATGGCTATGACGCTGACTTTGCATCGAGAATTATCAATTGGAAAGGTACGTTGACCGAACAAATGGCTTTCGGGGCAAGGAAAATGCTCAAAAAGTACGCAAGACAACTGGCTGACATAGCTCTGAAAAGGAAACCAATTCCATGATAAGCAAACTGGATGAACAAGAGCGTCAAGTCCAACTGGAGAGACAACGGGACGAGATGAGGGAAGAGGCAGTCGCCGTCGTGGCGGAAACGAGTCTGCCTAAATGGTGCGTGAGTTTCATTCAGATGGAAGCTGAAGACCGTGGCCATTCTGCCGGACAATACGAAGTTGACATGCTTACCGTGAGCATGATTCGGAGCGCCGAGGAATATATGCGAATAGAACAAAAGACTACTTGACATTCTCTGATGATGTGGTATACTATGGGTGTTGACGGAAACCACTTAGGAGAAACGCCATGAAGAAAACCTACCAATTCGCGGACGGAAAAACGCTCGAAGTTATCCACGACGACGATCCCGAATCGCCACGTAGTTGGGACAACCTTGGTACGATGGCCCTTTTCGCGAATCGTCACACCCTTGGTGATGAAAAAGAAGGGCTTAAAGGTCACGGTATCGACCATACGGAATTCGGCGGTTGGGATGAAATGGAAAAATGGATTCTTCACGAGAATCCCGATTGCGTCATTCTCCCGGTCTATATGTACTCCCATTCGGGAATCACGATCAACACGACGGGCTTTCAATGTCCGTGGGATAGCGGGCAAATTGGATTCATTTTCATCACCCGCGCGAAGATCAACGAGGAATACGGCGAGCATGGTGGACGTACCGACGAACAGATTTGCGAGTACCTTCGCAACGAGGTAGCAGTCTACGATCAATTCCTTACCGGCGACATTTACGGATGCATTTTCCGCGAAGAATGTGAAGAGAACGAGGACGAAGGCGTAGAAATCAGCTCATGCTGGGGATTCTATGGCGACGATCCCAGCGAAAACGGTATGGGCGAAGACCTTCCCACCGTGAACAGTGATGAACTGGAACATATTGTTCCGTCTGATTGGAGATAGCAATGCCCAAACAATGTTATTTGCTGCCGACTCCTCGCTCAGTGAGGCTTTTCATAATGTGGTCCGTGGTAGGGTTGACGCTTCTTGTGGCTATTGGGTATCTCATCCCTAAGCCCGTAGTGGAAGGGCCTCCGCCTCCGCCTCCACCGTCGCATCGGACGGGGTATTAGGGGCAATTTCTTACTTGACTTTTCTCCCGAATATGGTATACTTCGGGTAGAAAGGAAACAACAATGAGCGACAAACAAGTGGTGACAGTTGTAGTTATGAGTTGTATTACCATCCTTGGGACGGTTGGAATCCTGGTTCAACAGTATTTCTTCGCGTCAATTCCAATCACATGTTCTTGCGGAGATACAGTGGCCCAAAGCGTTGGATTTTGGGGAGCCTTCTCCGCGTCGGTTATTTGGGCTGTTAGCTCTGCGACTGTCACCGCCGTTATTGCGGCAATTATGTGGGCGACTACAATATGAAATACAACATCGACGTGAGACAATTCAAAGCGGGAAGCCGAGGCAGGCATCGTCTTGTCAAAACTGTCAATCGAGAAGTTCACAGGATGACCGTTGCATGGCCCAATGGGGTCGGTCCCATAGAGCCGAAAAGTTTCTATTGGGTCCAATACCGTGGAGTCCGATGGGCACTTCTACAAACCGATCGTCTCGAATCAACCACGGGCGACAATCCCGAAATCTTCCTCCCAGATGAGGTGGAGTTGTGGCCTATACTAAAAAGGCTCAAGGGTATCCCTGATGTGGATTTGGTCGAAGGCATGAAGGTTTCTGCTGTATTTATGAACGCTTGGGAGCTAGCAATGGTCCACCGACTGCCCAAGCATAGTTATCCAGAAATCGAGTTTGCAAATGGAAATACCGGAACGAGACTTCCCGACGAAATTCGTGGCGTCAACGAGGGGTAAGCATGACTCAAGAAAATTATAGCCTAGAGCAGAGAATCGAGTCGATGCTTACAATTGTTCAAACTCGCATACTCGACATGAGGGTTAAGCTGGATGGACTTGAGCCGCGAGTCAGACAAGGCTTTCTGCTACAAGATCACTTGGACCATGTATCCGACTGTGCTTCAAGGCTCGATCAGAGTCTTACCGAGTTGGCTACGCTGATGGAGCTAAGGGAAGCTGGCTTTACTACGCTTACCCAGGCTGAACGGGAACAGCGGAATCGAGCCGATGAAGCCGCCGAAAAATTCGGCTAAAAGTCCTTGACATTTCTCCCTGATGTGGTATACTTAGGATGTGAAGAGAAGCGAGTTATGATGGCAACGCGGTCAGCCGATAATGACCGGGAAAAGAGAGAGGACGATTCGATGAAGAACGGACGCTACGCTTAGACGAAACGCGCGGACACCGGCTCACGAGAGCCTAACTTAGGGCTGCCCCAAAATTCTCGAAGGGGTGGCCCACTTTTGTTCACAATCTACTTGACTTTCCTTCCTGATGTGGTATACTTAGGATATGAGCGACAAAACAATCAGTCACGAGGAATTGGTTATCCGAATGGCAGCCTCATTTCAACAGATGTCTGGGGAAGACATGGCGAAAGTCTGGAACGATATGTTCCCCAGCATGGCTGTCAGGTACGTTGAGGACAGCGAGTACGAGTGGGTAAAAGAAGGACAGGGTTGACAAGAACCGCAAGGGAATGTAGAAACCAAGAAGAAAGGGACCGACTATGAAGAAATGTATCTGCTTTACCGCGTATATCATCGTGGGCTGTCTGATGGCAGCCGCAAACGTGGGCTGTGACCAGCTTGCTTACACCTTGAGCGTTTCGACGCTGGCCAAGGTCATCACTATCACACCGGTTCCGGGTGGTCTCCAATGCCATGACTTCCCCTGTCCGCCAGCATACGAACGTATTTCTCCGCGCCAAGTACGTCCGTATAAGCAAGGGCAAATGCTTCGTCCTCCGTCTCTCGAATGCCATCCCTCCGCCAACTGTCCGCAGGGGAATCTCATGCGAACGATCGAATTAGGCATCTTTGGTATCGAAATCGACGTCCATGATTGCGAAGCGTTGGCCATTCGCAGTGAGTTGCAGACCGATTGCCCGCATTGCAGTAAGCCGGATTGTTTCTTCGACTGTGACGAATCGCAGCACGAAGATTCGCAGGAAACCGAAGTCGAAGCTCGTGAGAGGTTGGAAAAGAATCGGGCTTACGATGGCATCGAAACTCTGTTGCTGACATTGGCGGGAATGGACTCAATAGACGTGGATACGCCAGCATTCAAGCAGGCGATTGAAGAAGCCGTGGAGGCGGTTGAGAACAACATCGACATAAGCTAATAGCTCGGCAATGCCGAGGAGCTTGGAGAGCGGGCGTCTGGTCGGGGCGCCTGCTTTTTTTGTTCATTCACTTGACTTTCCTTCCTGATGTGGTATACTTCAAGTATGACAACGACAATCAAATCATCCGGCCTCCAGGCAGCAGGGTTTGGACTAACCGAGGATATGTTACTCCGCATTGCCCGCATCCTCTTGGCCGATGTCTACTGGACTGATGAGCGTGAGGAAATGTATCATGTTGTGGGCGGTCACGAGCGGGACATTATGAAACGTCCCGAAACTCCTCCAGTACCAGATGAGCTTCATGCCGTGATGAGACTTGCTCTCGTCTGTGGACGTATTGAGCAAGCATGGGGCGAATCCTTCTACAGCATCGCGCGACGAATTTGCCAACCTGACCAGACCTTTATGGACATACAAGAGGAATTGGTCTATCTGACTCTTATGGCTTGTATCGGTCACGGCATCGGCCCAGGTGATTCGTCTTGTGAATGGCCTAGCGAGTTAGAGGAAGCTCCGATCCAAATCGAAAACCCGATGCAATGGCAACTCGACGAATAGTTCATATTTCCGCTTGACAAACCTCCGATCATATGGTATAATTCAATCATTGACGGAGACCACTAAGGAGGAAACGATGAGCGAATGGATTAAAAATCTGAAAGTTGGCGATGAGGTTATCGTCGATACCGGGCCGCTTGGCTGGTCGCCCAGCTATGTAGCCAGAGTGGTACGGCTAACCAAGACGCTAATCGTCGTTGCTAAGGCGTCTGCGAAAAAAGGCGAAGGCGAAGCAAAATTCAAGCGGACTGGCTCAAGTGGCGGCGGGTTTAGTAGCTCAGACTTGGTTGAGCCGACTGAAGCGGCAAAGAACGAAATCACCCGTCTTCAGTATGCCAGTCACCTTGGCAACTTCAATGGTTGGAAAAAGCTGCCGTTAGACGTACTCCAGCAAATCTATAAGCTCAAGCAGGATGGGATTGGCTAATGCCAGACAAATGCACAAGCTGGACGAAAGAGCAACAAGCCAACGTCGATACGCTGGTGATGAGGATTGCCGATATTGCTTGTACGTCCATCAATGTCACGACGCCAGCTTTGACAGCTATGGACAAGCGTCCGAAAAAAGTATGGACGGAAGCTCATCCCGATGTTTTCTTCCCGTATGTCTCACAGGCGTTGCTCGAAGACCTGATATATGAACTTCAAAGTCGCGTCTAATTTTCCTTGACTTTCCCGATTCATGTGGTATACTTCAAGTAGGAAGCGAGCAACGCATGAGTACATTTATGCAAGAGCGTCGAGGTAGCAGCTTATGGCCACGCGGACCATTTAGGTTGCATGACCTTGCCAGAGGGACTTGCGTAGATTGTGGTCCATACCGATGGCGGATGACTGGCAAGATCGTCCTTCCAAAGAATTGTGAAAATCGCGACAGGCACGACCATAAGTTGGGCAAAGCATGAGTATCATCGGATTCATCATCATTACGCAACTGCCCAAGCTGGCAGTGACAGTCGGAATCCCAATGTCCCGACAGGAGCGACGGGACTACGAGATTGATCGCTCTGGAATCGGAACGCACATTGCTACGCTTTGGAGACTAAGAACCAGGGGGACTGTGGGTTAGCTACCTAAAGGGCTAAACGGGGGCTGGCCACCCTCTAAGATTGGGATATAGATTCAGTGAGCCGTCTCGCAATAACGCGGGGCGGCTTTTTTCTTGCCCAGGTTTCCAAAAAAGTGCAAAGTTTCTTCTTGACATTCCCGATCCATGTGGTATACTTGTAGTGTTGACGGGACGAAACAACCTACGGGAGAAACGGCATGGCAACGAACAACAAACTAGCGATGGAGGGACGATACAATGTCCCGACAAGCCCAACGGCGACGATTGTCGATCCGATAGTGAGCATGATCGCGCGAAGGGCTATCGACGCTTGCAGTCATCTGACTCCGGCGACCGATCCGATACCCAACCGTTTCCCAACGGTTGATGACCGTGGTGGTACGCCGTCGCAAGCATGGCTGGACAATGAAGATGCCCTGGCCGACGACGAATTGCGACAGGCGAAAGAAGATAGACAAAAGCCGTCTCGGCGTGATTTGGCGGAAATAGCTCGGGAATTGGTAGCCTGACTACCCCCGACAGCCCAATTGGGATAATCGCCTCACGCGGACGAATAAAGCCCCTTTCTAACGACGCCTCCGCAGAAGTAATTTGACGCGTCGATTAGGGGGCTTTTTTCTTGACTTTTCCGGGGAATATGGTATACTTC
>SDBT01004097.1_pt1 | contig 24863 bp, 17 predicted proteins | sample 2277101 | NCBI WGS metagenome assembly SDBT01 (sample SAMN10404973, study PRJNA504765) | marine sediment metagenome | isolation source: marine sediment core GS10_PC15, 103 cmbsf | place: Arctic Ocean: Southern Knipovich Ridge | collected 2010 | reverse complement strand
TTATCATCGCTCGGCTCGTTCAGATATATACCCGGTTATGCGGCCATCGGGGCTTCCAAGGCCGCCATAGAAACATTAACGAGATACCTGGCATTTGAACTGGCATCGAGGAGAATAAACGTCAACACGGTTTCCGGCGGTTTTATCGATACAGACGCTCTCAAAGGGTTCCCCAATTATCAAGAAATGGTTGATGAGGTTGTCCGCAGGACGCCGTTTGATCGTGTCGGCAAGCCCGAAGAGGTCGCCGACGTGGTGGCCTTCCTATGTTCTGAGAGGGCCACATGGGTCACCGGCCAGGTGATAATCGTCGACGGCGGCTATTCGCTGGCGTGAGAGAAAATAAGCTGGATAAACAATTCAAATACTACGATATAATACTCGGCCTTTTCGTGGCTGTGCTCTTAATTTCTAACGTTGCTTCATCGAAGGTGCTCGATCTCGGCCCGTTCACGTTTGATGGCGGCACCATTCTTTTCCCCATAAGCTATATATTCGGAGATATCCTGACAGAGGTCTACGGTTATAAACGATCACGCCGGGTGATATGGACCGGTTTTTTCGCAGCCTTTTTGATGTCCGCCGTATTCATGATTGTCGGAAAGCTGCCTCCCGCAGCCGACTGGGGCAACCAGGAAGCGTATGATAAGATTCTGGGATTAACGCCGCGGATCGTTTTAGCATCATTGATCGCCTATTTTTCCGGTGAATTCTCCAATGCCTATACGCTGGCCAAGATGAAGATCTTCACAAAGGGTAGATGGCTCTGGAGCCGAACTATCGGTTCGACCATAATTGGGGAGGGAATCGATACGGTGCTGTTTGTCATGATTGCATTTTATGGTGTTTTTCCGCGGGATCTCCTTCTGACCATCCTGGTTTCCAATTATCTCTTCAAGGTGGGGTTTGAAGCGATCTGTACGCCACTGACATACAAGGTTGTCGGATTCCTGAAGAGCAGGGAAGAAATAGATACCTATGACCGGGACACCAATTTCAACCCATTCAAGCTGAGGGTTTAGCGATAGTCCTATTAACCCATTATTAATTAATAGGTTATAGCCTCCTCCTCGTGTATTGCTTTATACGATTTAATCTGGTGATCTCTGGAATGGGATCATCTAATGTGATTAGAACCTTTTAAGGGAGAATCTTTTGAGAATATCGGAGGTCTCATTTTTCATTATGGCCGTAGCCAGATCCCGGGCAATCACCATGCCCAGGCCGAATCCGTGGCTATTGAATCCTACAGCCGCCAGAACTGCGTTATTCCGGGGCAGGGCGCCCACAAGCGGCAGGCCGTCGATAGTATTGCCCATTACGCCGCTCCATCGCGAATCGACTTTAAAAGCATCGATCCCCAGGTTGTCCCTGATATAGTCCTCCAGGCTGCTTTGCAAATCGGGATTTAAGCTATCATCATAACCGATTTCATGCTGAATAAATCTGTTTCTCAATCCGCCCATCAGGATCGTATTGCCGGGAGGCTGGCTGAAATAATCGTAGCCGAAATTGGCGTAATATATTGAATCACCGAGGAGATTTTCCTCTATAGGCGAGGTCGCCAGCATCTGGCCTCGAACCGGGAAAACTAAATTCTCGAAATAATTCTCCAGAAGGGGAGCGTAACCATTGATTGCCAGAACGACCATAACCGACCTGATTTTGCCTTTCTCCCCGATAAGTTCCACCGCGGCGTTGGTCTTTTTCATCTGCTGTACATCGAATCCCTCGATTACTTCGATGTTAGAAGCAAGGCCCTTGACAAAGGCAAACGGATCGATTCTGCCATCTCCGGGGCTGAAAAATCCACCGAGATAATCTTTCAGTCTTGATCCGACCGGGCCGTCAAGAGTCGGGAGATACTCAGCATCGAAACCATCGCGCTTGAGAAGATCGACGGATTCTTCTAGTTCGCCACGTTCGACTTCGGAGGTTGCCAGATGATAAGACCCCGATCTTTCATATCCGCAGTCTATATTGTTATCCGATACTGCACGCGCTATCAGATCATGGTTTTCTATTGTGGAGGAAAAGATTTCGCGAGCGGAATCATTGCCCATACCAACGAGAAGGCGGGAATACGGCTCTGCCATGCCGGACAGCAGGAAGCCTGCATTTCTGCCGGAGGCGCCGTATCCGATAAACTCTTTTTCAAGCACCAGGACGCGATCACATCCTAATTGTCCTAAATAATAGGCCGTAGCGATTCCGACAAGTCCCGCACCGATAACAACGATATCGTATGATTCATAACGCGGCGAATTGCTATCGGGCGTGCTTTTTCTGACCGGTGACATCTTCTGCCAATGAGATAAAGTCATAAAAATAATATAGGCATTTGAAACCCAATCTACAATTTAAACTGAATAAGGCTTGATTTTTTGACAAAAAGATATTAAGAAAATAATCGATCATTGGGTGCGAAGTGCCCGGAGCGGTTTTTCAGACCTGTGTCGTTGGACATAGGCACCCATATGAATAAAAAAGATTATTCGTTTTTGGCATTCTGATAGATATGCCGTAACAGCGAATCATGCCGAAAGGAGGGGAAGTTCTGGTATCAAACAGGGATCACAGGATGATCATGGAATTGAATTATATACTCAAGGAGGAGTAATGACGCTCACTTTAAGATCAATTGTCATTATTTTGATGGTGCTTTTTGCTTTTTCTGCGGCCAGTGCGGATAAAGAAGTAAAAGTCGGCGGTGAGATTTTCGCACAGTGGTATTATGATATGTCCGACACGCTGGATTACAGCCGCTCGGATGTTGACTTCGATAGCTACAACGCCTTCAGCATCCAGAGAGCATATCTCTATGCTAAGGCTAAACTCTCGGATAAGACCTGGGGCAAGGTCACTGTTGATGTCGATCCGGGCAACGATGATATCAGGCTCAAATATGCTTATATCAACTGGAAATGTTTCTTGCAGGAGAGTTTCGATCTGTCGACACGTCTCGGACTTCAGGGAACTCCCTGGATCGATGAAATGGACGCTGTCTGGGGCCGCCGATATCTTGAAATGACTCCGACCGAACAACTGGGGATGGAGACCTCCGCTGATTTCGGTCTGTCCTTCAAAAGCAACTTCGGCGAAGAAGGGAAATGGGGACATGCTCGCCTGGCGTTTTTTAATGGAACGTCTTTTGAAGATCCCGATGAGAATAATCCCACAAAGGATATCAACCTGGCGGTGTTCCTCACACCTCTAAACACCAATCCCGATTTTGGCAAGTCGAAAGTCGGATTCCAGGTTTATTCGGGGACGCTGAATTCCTATGACGATTCGGCCCAGGTGAAGGACGACTATAAGAAAACCATGATCTCGATCATGGGAAATCTGCAGTATCGCGAACTGTTTGCACTCGGTCTGGAATACAACTCATACAAGTCGCCTCAAATCCTCGACGTGGCAGATATGGGATTTGGTGGGGCCTGGCCCGATTTGTCCGATAATAAGGTTACCGCCATAGCTCTATTCGGAACCCTATGGTTCGCCGATCTGGCGGAAAACACGCCGGTGTTACAGACCACCAATATATTCTTCCGCTACATGATGGTTGATCCGGATGCCGATGATCATGATTTAGGTGGAGGAATCAATTTCGAGACATCCGCTAATGAGTTTATATTCGGCGTTGAATGCGAACCGATAAAAGGGATGGCGGCGGCGTTGAATTACCGGGCCGAGAAGATAAAAGATATCCCCGGTATGGATGATATCTCCAATTCGTACCTGTTTCTGAATATGCTGCTGAAGTTCTAAGGTCCTCTTAATCTGATTTCGGATGCCGGCCTCATCCTGGGGCCGGCGTTCTTGTTGGCGAGAGTAGCATGATAGGAATATAAATGCCAACGTTCAAGATCACCCCCGAATGATCGATAACAAACCATAGGATATCAATATGCACGAAAACTCTTATTGAGGATAAGAAATTTCTCATGGCGGGTAACGGAATACTTGAAATATCCCTGGGCGTTGCGGTTTTACTGGGAGTATTTATCAAAGGGCGAAATAGGCGTTTTGCTGATGTCGTCACCTACATGCCCGATATTCTAATCGGAATATTCTTGATTCTTCAGGCTATTACAATGAATTATCAACATCTGCATCTGGATGCTATCAGGCAACTCCACCCCGGATTGTTGATACTCCTGTTTCTCCCGTATGCCTGCTACCTGGAAATTAATATTGATGAAATAAGGATCCGCAAATTATCAGCCAATTCATGGTTTATTGCTGCACTGCTCCTTTCGACTCTTTATCTTCTGTCCGTTGATAACGATCACCTGTCAAACATGCAGGGCCTGGCATCTGATTATATTTTAAGCTTTTTCCTGGTAGCGAGCCTTATACGGTTTCGCGGTTTTCACAGGCTCTTGTTATCGTTTGCGGCCCTTATCTGGGTTTTTCATCACTCAAATGCGTCGCAAGTCTATATATCAGGATTCAGTTTAGTTATGGGTAGCCTGGTGTTCTTCAGAACGGGATTCTTGAGTAGAGCCCAGATGTTTAAGGATTTTGATTTTGAGTCGAAGGACCTGATAAACGCGTTCAAAAAACCATTTCTGATACTCAATCTCTCGGGCAAAATTGTTTTTGCCAATGATGAATTTCTGACATTCTCCGGATATGAAAGAAATGAACTCATAAACAAAGAGGCGATAGATATTTTTGAAATGCCGAATAACTGGAGGCTGAAATTAGATCTCTCCGGGGATTCCAGGGGAATCAGATGTCATCTAATCCGTACCGATGGAGAAGAACATCCAATTCTCCTGATGCTAAGCGAAATCCATAAAAAGGGCAGGGTTGTGAAAAACCTTATGTGCACGATAAACGACGAACAGGAATATGAGAGAATGGAAGCCAGGATAAAGGCAGAAGCCCGTCGCTTCTCGGGGCTGTACGAAACCAGCGTGGCTCTTTCGGCGTCGCTGGAGATGAAGGACGTTCTGGAAGCTATAGCCACGGCTGCAGAAACCCTCACGGATTCGGATACCTGTACTATTTTCGCCCTGGATCACGCCCGACAGGTTATAAAACCCATTTATTCAACGGAGGACGTTTTCAGCGATGAGGTGATGAATTTTGAGTTCCCTGTCGGTCAGGGATTGACAGGCGCAGTTGTCCGTGATGGCAAACCACGAATTCAGAATTGGGGTGACGATACGGAAATTGCAGTTCTCATTCCCGGGACCACCGATGAAGAAGAATCGCTTTTGTCCGTGCCGTTGTTGGCCAAGAACGTGGTGATTGGCGCCTTGACTTTATATAAGATAAGTAAGAAAAAATTCTATGAGGAACAGATATCGACTCTGACGGTATTTGCCTCGCAGGCGTCGTCCGCAATTGAGACGAGCCGGCTGTATATGAAGCTAAAGGAGTCGGAAAAGGTCTATAGAAGCTCCGTTGACCTGGCAGGCGACAGTATATTCTTCGTAGATTCCGCAACGGGGAAAATCACCGATGCCAATGAAACAGGTCTTAGAACCCTGAAATATGTGAAATCGGAGTTGGTATCGAAATATATCTGGGAGCTGCATCCGCAACCGCAAATGCAGCTTGCGAGGCAGTTATGGCAATCGGCGGCCAGCGATAGCCGGGGTACGCTTGGCGAGATAGAGTACGAGGCGAAGGACGGCACGCTCATATCGGCCTCTATCAACGCCTCGAAGATCGCCGCGGGCGATGTCAATTTTATCCAGTGGATAGTGAGAGATATCAGCGAATATAAGAATAGTATTGCCAGAATAGGGTTTCCCCATAGGATCCTGTCTGGCCTGGAGCAGCCAATACTTATAACCGATACAGCCGGGATAGCATGTTTTTTCAATATCTCCTTTAGAAACCTTTTCTCCTTAGGTGATAGTGCCGCGGAGGGCATGAGTATAAAAAGCCTGGCTATTCGAAGCCCCGGCATGGAGGTCCTGGAATCGGTCTGGGATGGCCTCAGAGGCAAGAAGAATTTCACTAAAAACCTGGTTTTCAATTCCGGCCAGAATAATCAGATTACTATGACTGTATCAGTGCTGCCATACTATGATGAAAGCGCTAATCTGACACATTATGTCTGGATATTTTCGCCCTCGGTGAAACCTGAAAAGGTCGATAAAGAATTGCCCGTAGCCAAGTGATTGCCCCCTGCGAGTCTTATTAACACTTGCTCGATAATAAACCCATTGTCTATTAGAATAACATGCCGGAGGTCGGAATCGAACCGACACGGGGCGTAAACCCCACTGGATTTTGAGTCCAGCGCGTCTACCAATTTCACCACTCCGGCACGCGAACCGAAATTATGGTTTTATTCTGCCCGGTGTCAAGATGATATTGCTATACGTGATGGTTGCGGTTGGCGCATCAGGAGATACGGCAAACACCTACGAACCTTGAGCCCCGTAACTGTCCTGGGTGTGGCATGCTTTTGCTGAAAGCATAAGCATGCTTACCCTTCGGGAAAGCATGCCACCCATCGCCGACGGTCACGTTGGCGCATCAGAAAATGCGCCAACTACAGAATTCTAAATAGAATCTCTTATCTCGTTCACCGCCGCCTGTATATTCTCCAGCTTCGCTTTGGCCTCGTCCACGGTGCGGGTCTTCAGGCCGCAATCGGGGTCGATCCAGACCGCCTCTTTCGGGAGATATTTTAAAGCCTGCTCGATCCGGGATTTGATAAGATCGACATCCTCGATCACGTGCGAGTGAACGTCCACCACGCCGAAGGTGATATCCTTGGTGAAGGGATGCCGCTCGAAATATTTAAGCATGTCGAGATCGGAATTCGACATCTCCAGGTCGATATTGTGCACCGGCAGTTCCAGCATGCCGGGATATATTTTTTCAAATGAGCCATAGCAGATATGGGTGATGAAATAAGCATCCTGCCCCTCGGTGACTATATCCAGCGCCTTTTTTGCGATCTGTAGTTCCTCGGGTCGGACGCTAATCGCCGGTTCGTCGACCTGGATGATCTTACAGCCCGCCTTTATCAGCTCGGCCACCTCCTGGCGGATAAGCTCCGCCAGGGCGTAACTGGCGGCGGCTCGATCGGCATAAAACTCATTGAACGACCAATCCATGATGGTGTAAGGCCCGGTCAGCATACCCTTGACCGGTTTTTTCGTCAGCGATTGTGTTTTTTTCCACCAGTCAACGGTTATCGGCCCCGGATACTTGAGTTTCCCCTTGATGATCGGCTTGTAATAGTAGCGGTTGCCGTAGGAGCGTACCAGACCGCCGGGATCGAATCCGGGGATGTTCTCGGCGAAATACGCAACCATGTCGCCGCGATACATCTCGCCATCGACGAAAATACTTATACCTGTTTTTTCCTGGAATTCGATCCATTCCCGGGTGGCGCGATCCTCGAGATCTGCCAGTTCGGAATCGCCGATCTTGCCTTTTTTGCGATCCGAACGGCCCTTGATCAGATACGGAGGCTTGGGAAAACTCCCGACCGATGTCGTCGGCAAAAGCGGAAGATCGATTCCCAATTTATTCAGAACTTCACGGCTCATTGCATATCACCCGTTTAACAATCCGGCTACCTGCGATGTCAATTCGAGCTTCTTGACGGCATAATCGCGGGGGAGAAACTCCAGACCGCATGATGTCGTAATATGGCAATAGTCGGCATCGACTTTTGCGAGCGCCTTCTCCAATGACCTGGCTATTTCATCCGCCGATTCCATTCTGGTATTTCGGCCATCCAGCAAGCCGAATGAGATGGGCCCGGGGAAGCCATCAGCGGCCATCCTGTCCAGCAGACCGGGGGAATAGGTGAAATCGAGGCAGAAGAGATCCGCGCGGAAATCAGATAGTCGGTTCCATAATGCAACGCAGTCTCCGAAGTAGAAGGCCAGGATGATTTTTGCCGTGCCTTTCGATCCGGCAATATTCTCAAGACAGCTTATGAATAGATCATAATGCCGTGGTTCTCTCACAAAAGCCGGCTCCTCGATCTGTATGAAGCCAGCGCCTGCGTCTGCAAGACCGTGAACCTCATCGCTTAGAATCTCGCTCATGCGCAGGCAGAATCGCTCGAAATTCATCGATGAACTGTTCTGCGACATCACTGCCATGCTGTATGGCCCTAAAAGTATCGCCTTGGCTGGCCGTTTCGAGTTCGTTGCAGCAAAACTTAACTCATCAGCAAGACCACCGTCTCCCGCTGAGATGCTGTCCCCGGCGACAGGTTGGCGATAATAGTAGTTTGTATCGAAGAAACGCAACAGGCCATTGATTTCAAATCCCTTCAGATGTCTGGCTATGTGGGATGCGTGATCATACCAGCGGATCATACCATCGGTGATAAGCTCGCATCCGGCCTGCTCCTGGATAGAGATAACCTCTTTAACCATGGAATCCTGGGCTTCCTGGAACTCCACTTCTGAGATTTTGCCCTTTTCCCGGCCGGCATATGCCCGCCGGAGTTTCTGCTGTTCGGGCTTATCTCCAACCCGGGGGAAGCTCGAGTGTGTAGCAGGAATAATTATCATGGGCGCAATACTATCGGCGCAGGATGGAAAAATCAAGTTTTAATTGCCGGAATATTTATTATATTAGAATATATGAAATTATATTAGCTCGTTCTCTGTTTTAAAATGGTAGATAAACCTGTTTTCCAGGAGGAGCGATGAAAAGTATATTTGCGGCTGTTTTGTTGACCACTTTCGTAATTGTGCCCGGCGCATATGGCTTTACGGCCGATGGAGGCTTCGAGACGGAATCGATTTCGATTCCTTACTATGATGACCAGCGTGTATTCCGGTCGGGCATCACCGAAATGTCTCCGATGGAACCCGAATTGAGCGGCTTCATCAGCCGGCACGGAAATTGGGCCATGCAGGTAAATGAAAGGACGGGACTCATCCGGCAGGGATGGGGAGGCTCCGCATATGTCGGAATCCCCATGGATGAGATCAGCGCCGGTGAATTGGCGAATACCTTTCTGCGGTCTGAGTTCGAGCTGCTCGGAGTGCCTGTCGGAGATCTGGTTTTACAATCGGCGAGGCATAGCCTGAATCGCTGGGTAATACATTTCGGCCAGCAACATAATGAGCTGCTGGTTTTTGGAAGCTATGTTACGATCGTTATTTCAGACAGAGGCAATGTCGTCCTTTTCAGATGCAATTATTTCCCGGGAATAGACATATCAGCGGTGCCATTGCTCTCGAAGGAAGCTGCCGAGCTGGCGGCGCAGACCGGATTATCATTGGCTGAATATATTTTCACCGATCCGGAGTTGACTATAATTTCGCTGCCGGTGGAGAGAGGTTTCGATTACAGGCTGGCGTACAGGATGGAGGTTAAATCCGATCAGCCGTCTCGCTGGCTGGCTGTTGTGGATGCCCGGAGCGGCGAAGTTTTGTATCGTAAAAGCCTGATTTATTATGAAACTGTCGACGGCTACATAAGCGGCCAGATATTCGAAGCGACGCCCTTTGATCCCGAGATAACCATGCCTTTCGAGTTCGAAGTGGTCAGCGTCGATCAGGCAGGACAGGTTTATACCGATGAGGAGGGTTTTTTTGCGGCAGAGGTTGACGGTCCGGAGACGCGTAATTTCAACACGGAGTTAAGAGGATATTTTGTAAATGTCAACAATACCGGCGGTGCCGATGCCAATTATGACGGGGAGATCACGCCCGGCGATACGCTCTATTTCGAGTGGGATCTTTTAAACGCTCGTGCGGACGAAACAAACTGCTTTTTTCATACCAATGTTATCCATGATTACATCAAGGCCATCGATCCGGGATTCACGCTTTTGGATTTTGCCCTTGCCTGCAATGTCAATATCAATTCGACATGCAACGCCTATTGGGACGGCAACTCCATCAATTTCTACCGCAGGGGAGGAGGCTGTGAGAATACGGGCGAGATCGCCGATGTCATCTATCATGAATACGGTCATGGAATCACCGATTTCCAGTACCGGCCGCAATCGCCTTCGGGCGCCCAGCACGAGGGATGGTCGGACTATATCGCTGCCACCATCACCGATCAGCCGCTTATCGGCAGGGGATTTTTCGGGGAAGGAACGTACCTGCGAACCGTCGATAATACAATGCGGTATCCGGAGGATTGGACAGGGGAGCCACACAACGACGGTTTAATAATCGCCGGCGCTCTCTGGGATCTGAGAGAGGCGCTTGACCCGAGATTTACATATTGCGATACGCTATTCCATTTCGCCCGGTATGGTTACTCTCAGAATTTCGAAGATTATCTCGTGGATATTCTTGAATACGATGATGACGATGATAATCTGTTTAATGGCACACCCAATTCCGAGCTAATCTACACGGCGTTCGATCTCCACGGCATAGGCCCCGGTGATCAAGTAGTTATCTTTCATGATCCTCTGGACGATACGATGGACGATGTAAATCCTTATCCGGTGGTTGCTACCATCTGGTACACAATTACTCCCATAAACGAGGATTTGATATTCGTTTATTACAGGACTGATAGAGAGAGTGAATTCAACGAGGTTCAGATGATCCCTACTGAAAACCCGGCCGAGTACAGCGCTTCAATACCCGCGCAAACCCTGGGGACTCTTGTTGAATATTATATTTCGGCCACCGACGAGTTGGACAGGCAATATTTCAGCCCTTCCGGAGCGCCTGACAGGACATACTTTTTCGTTGTTGGAGGACTGGATGCAATAGTATTTGACGATCTGGAAACGGAAACCGGCTGGCAGGTCGGGGCTTTCGATGACGATGCCACCTCCGGTATCTGGGAGCGGGTCGATCCCAACGGCACCTATTCCGATAGCGACCCGAATTTCCCCTATCAGCCTGAGGACGATCATACACCCGATCCAGGCATTTACTGTTTCGTAACCGGCCAGCATCCATTGGGCGAACCAAACAACGGTGCCAACGATGTTGATAGCGGGAAAACAACTCTCTTCACTCCGATTTACGATCTGGAAGGACAGGAAAACGTTCTTATCGAATATTATCGCTGGTACACTATTCGCACCAGTATCGACGATACCTTCTTTGTGGACATCTCAGACGATGGCGGTGCCAGGTGGATGAATATCGAGATGGTGACCTCCACGGAGAATTACTGGCAGAAATCGCGGTTTTTGCTGGAGCAGTTCGTAGAGCCGACCTCCCAGATTCAATTGCGGTTCGTCGCCATGGACCGTCCGCCGGGATCATTGGTGGAGGCGGGAGTTGATGATTTTGCTATTTATTCATTCATCCCCACCGGCACAGAGCCGATTTCAGATACCCCGATCCCGGCCGCATTTGCCTTGAATCAGAACTATCCAAACCCGTTCAACGGCAGAACCGAGATCTCATTCGACTTACCGGAGCATTCTGATGTAGAAATTTTCATATACGATATCGCCGGTCGCCTGGTGCGTGGTTATGAGATGGTCGCTCTCTCCGCCGGCTATCATTCGATTGTCTGGGATGGCCGAGATAATTCAAGCGGTGAAGTTGCCAGCGGTGTCTATCTGTACAAACTGAGGGCAGGAGAGTTCAGCAACGCCAAAAAGATGCTTTATCTGAAATAGAAGCGGTTTACAAAAAGCTGTTACGAGAGCTGCCCGGCAGACTATCGAATGGAAAATCCGCCGGGCGGTTTTTTATAATCTGGATATACGTAAGACGGCAGGCTATTTCTACAGGAAGCAGTTGAAACACGGGTTGCAAAGCTGAACATAGCTTTCTTAGCATATCTGTCTTTCCAGAAATGGATTGACTTCGCTCGATGGTTGGTTATTTTTCTTGCAGGATCATTTTCGAGCCGTGAAGAATTTCGCTGCCGAGAGGATATTAAATGATGAGGTCAAACCACCCATGAATTATGCCGACTTATAGAAGGAATGAAGAAATCCAAGAGTAAAAATCCGTACAAAGAGCCGACAGAGAAACTCGAATCGGCGGAGCCTTCCCCGGTCGATAACATTGGCATCATACCAGCCAACAACAAGAATCTTCGCAGGAAGATATTCGATCTTTATACCGTTTTTGAAATATCCCGGCATTTGAGTTCTATGCTGGATATAGATTCTCTCCTTGACGCTATATTGTTTACCTGTATAGGCCAGATGGGCGTATCGAGCGCGGCAATTGTTGTCCGGGACCAGTCGACGGGTGAATTATCCAGGATCAGCACGAAAGGAATCAGTTTGCCGGAGACCATATCCTGGGACTTTTCGCGCGTGGGCCCCCTGGCCCGGTATCTTCAGCGAACCCCCGGACCTCAATTGCTTGATGTATTGCGAAAACATATTCCGGAGAATTCGGAGGATTTCGAGCGGTTGAAAATGCTGGAGGCCGAGCTTATCGTACCTTTGATAACCAAGGATAATCTACTGGGTATTCTTTTTCTGCCCCGGAAACTCAGTGGCATGGGATACCAGGATAATGATCTGGAATTTGTCTCAATTCTCGTGAACCAGCTTAGCGTGGCGCTGGACAATGCCGGTCTTTACGAGCGTGAAAAGAAAACTCTGCGGGAGCTGAGGTCGGCACAGCAGCGGCTTATCGAATCCGAAAGATTAGCAGCCCTGGGAAAGTTGTCCGCTTCCATCGCTCACGAGGTGAATAATCCGCTGGGGATAATCAAAAACTATCTGGCCATCATTTCCAGGTTAGCGGGCGATGATTCGGATATGAAAAAGAACGTCGTAATTGTCCAGGAGGAGGTCGGCAGAATAGCGCTGATTGTGAAACAACTTCACGATTTTTATCGGCCAACAGTCGAAAAACCGGTGGAGTTCAATGTCTGCGAGATTCTGACAACGGTTCTCGATCTAGTGAAAAACGACTTCGAAGATTCCCGAATCGAAATCGAGAGGTCTTTTGACGCTACTCCATGCAGAATGGTCGGCTCTCCGGAGAAGCTGAAACAGGTTTATTTGAATCTGCTTTTAAATTCGCGTGACGCCATGCCTGACGGTGGCAAGATAAGGATCTCCACCAGGAAGACGGATGAGACTATGGAGATAAATTTCATCGATAGTGGATCGGGGATTTCCGAGAAGGATCTGCCCAGAATATTCGAACCGTTTTATACGACCAAAGAGGATGGGGGCACCGGTCTGGGTTTGGCTGTCTGCTATGGTATCATAAGATCCCATGATGGCACAATAAGCGCATCGAACAATCCTGGAGGCGGAGCGATATTCACGATAAGATTACCATTGAAAGGTTAATATGGCGAGCAGCAGGATATTGATCGTAGATGATGAACCTCGCATGGTGAATAGTCTGAAGACACTTCTGACCATGGAAGGCTATGAGGTCATAGGGGAGAACGATTCCGCCGAGGCCCTGGGGCTTCTGGAGAGATCGGATTTCGATCTCATGATTGCGGATGTCAAAATGCCTCAATATGACGGTATTGAATTATTGCGGCGGGCCCGGGAAAAAGACCCCTACATGGGAGTGATTTTAATAACAGGATATGCTTCGCTGGAGACGGCCAAGAATGCCGTCGGTGAAGGAGCGTTCGGATACTTAACCAAACCTCTGGAATTTGATGAGCTTAAGCTGGCTGTGGCCAGAGGCATTGAAAAAAGAAAAATAGAACTGGAAAGACTCCGGCTTTTAACTGAATTAAAGGTTGCCAATGAAACGCTGCAGATGAAGCTTGTCCAGCTTGATGCTCTTTCAAGCGCAGGCAATCTTCTGTCCACCACGGTTGATTTAAAGGAAGCTTTGACCGCCATCTTATCGCTGGCCATAGATGTTATTGGCGCCAAACTGGGATCGGTAATGATTCTCGACGCCGACCGAAAAGAGCTTTATATCGGGGCATCGTGTGGACTCGAAGACAGCGTGGTTCAGAACACCCGCATGAAACTCGGCTCGTCGATCTCAGGCTACGTTGCCAAGACCGGCCGTCCGCTAATAGTAGAAGATATTGAAAAAGACCCGAGATTTGCGCGCATTAACCGGCAGAAATATGAATCGAAATCTCTTGTCTCGGTTCCCCTGATATATAAAGACAGGGTCTATGGTGTAATAAATCTGAACAATAAGACAAGCGGAAAGCCGTTCACGGAGGATGACCTGCGGTTATTGCACGCTCTGGCGGTACCCGCAGCGGTAGCCATTGATCGGGCTAATCTCTTTGCGGAGAAGATCGAGACAATAGACTACCTGACCGTACTTCACAGTCTGGCGGAAAAGGTCTCCATGCTCGACGACCCCAAAAAGATCGGCGAGATTACCTTTGAGGGTATGCGAAAGTTAATCAGTCTGGAATCTATCTTCTGGTATGATTATCTCGAGCGGAGTGGAGAGCTGCAACTGGAATTTTATCACGGCCAACTGTCTGAATACGCAATCCCTGAATATTTGCAGGCGGTGAAGCTCGGAAGCGAGACGATATCGATAGGCAAGCCGGCCGATACGGAATTACTGCAGGATACTTTGATCAGGCTGTTTGAGAATTTCAGGGAAGTCACCGGGGATAACTTCAAGGTTGTGCCGTTACCGATAATTTTCAGGCGCGCCCTGGCCGGGGTTGCGGTGCTCGTTTTTCCCCCGGATCACCAATTTACCGATTCACTGAGGGAACTGGCGGTTCTCGCTTTGACTCAGACCGCGGCCATCTATCAGCGGCAGAAAGCGGTGTTGAACGCCACCCAACTTGTCACCATGGGCCGCCTTATCGCGGAGATCGGCCACGATCTTAAAAAGCCACTGACGAATATCAAGGGAATTACGCAGATTTACAAAGAGAGAATCAAGGGCAAAAATGCGCGGGAGTTTTTCCCGGAGGCAGAAAAAGAAATCAGGCGGCTCACCGAATTGGTAAAGGAGATGGTGGAATTCGCCGACCCCAATAAATACGAGACCAGAAAGCTATCCATAAGCGAATTGCTTGATAAAAGCCTCAAGCTTCTGAATTCCGATTTGCAGAACAGGGAAATCCATCTCGTGAAAAATTATGGCACCCGCCAGCCGGAAGTAATGGTAAATGAGCCTGAGATGTTTCAGGTTTTCATTAATATTCTTCAAAACGCTGTCGATAGCATGGATAGAGGCGGAACGCTGACTATAAATGTGCAAGAAATTGCGGAAGATGACCTGAAATGGTTGAGAGTCAGGATTGAGGATACCGGTGTTGGTATTTCAGAAGAGGATTTGGGAAAGATTTTCACCAGATACTATACTACGAAACAAACAGGTACCGGTCTCGGGCTGGCAATTGCGGAGAGGATAATTCTGGTTCATAACGGCCGGATTTCAGTAAAGAGTAAGGTTGGAAAGGGTACGACCTTCATGATTGATCTGAGAGCTTGACAAATATGAGCGATAAAGCGGTAAACATCCTGGTAATTGACGACGATCCGAAGGTCCCCTGGATCTTATCCGAGGGGCTGGGGAACGGATACTCTGTAGATTCAGCGCGCGATGGAAAAGAGGGCTTAAACAAAATTTCGCAAAAGCCGCCGGGTCAGAGGCCCATGCTGGTGCTTCTCGATATACAGATGCCGGGAATGAACGGTATAGAGGTTTTAGAAAAAATCAGGAGCATCGATGACAACGTCGATGTCATCATGCTTTCGGGCCATGGCGATACGAAAAATATTGTCGATTCGGTGAAAAAGGGGGCTGCCGAGTTTATAAATAAGCCTTTTGACGTTAGAGAGGTCGAGATACACCTGCGCTCCGTACTCGAGAAAAGGAAGCTAAAAAAGGAGCTTTCCGAACTTCAGGAGAAGCTTAAGAAAAGCGAGCAGGCGGATCTTATCGGTGACTCCACCTCCATGGTCGAAGTTAAGAACATGATCGATGAGATCGCCGATTCCGAGTTGACAGTTCTGATAAGAGGAGCTTCCGGTACCGGCAAGGAAATAGTTGCCAGGATGATTCATGCCAAATCCAGCCGCTGTAAAGAGCCGTTTGTGAAAGTAAACTGCGCCGCCATTCCCCGAGATCTCCTCGAAGCCGAACTGTTCGGATATGAAAAAGGCGCCTTTACCGGCGCTCACAAGACGAAGCCGGGCAGATTCGAGATTGCGGACAAAGGAACCATGTTTTTGGATGAAATCGGCGATATGCCGATGGAGCTGCAATCAAAACTGCTGCAGGTTTTGGAGCAACAGGAATTCGTAAGAGTCGGCGGGATTAATAATATTCATGTCGATGTCAGGATAGTCTGTGCCACAAACAGAGACCTCGAGCAGGCCCTGGCCGACGGGAATATGAGAGATGATCTATTCTACAGGCTGAATGAAATTACAGTCAGTTTGCCCTCGCTTAGCAGCAGGCGCAATGATATCCCTCTTCTGGTCGATCATTTTCTGGAGAAATATTCGATCCTTTACGGCAAGAAACGGAAAGAATTGAAATCCGAGACAATCAGGCAATTGCAGAATTTCAGCTGGCCTGGAAACGTCCGGCAGCTCGAAAATCTCATGAAACAAATCGTCGTCAGATCCGATGAGAATATAATCTATGACACGCTCAAGGGCCCGATCCCCGGCGGCGGCAAGAAAGACGCCATCGTGGATATATCTGATGATGATTTCTCCTTAAAGAAGAAGGTCCATGAAGTTGTGAGCGATGTTGAAAAGCTCATGATTGGCAGAGTTTTGCATAAAACCAACTGGAACAGGCGGAAAGCTGCGAAATTACTCGATATAAGTTATCGGTCGCTGCTTTATAAAATAAAGGACTATAAGATCATAGATTAGAGCATGCACGATATGTGAAAATTTTTGCAAAATGCAAAGATCGGGCGCAACCGGGCGGCCCGATTTTTTTGTATTCGGACAAAATATCATCGTGCGGAACCCGTTTACAAATAACGGCATATGAGAAATTCTGAAGCCTAATAATGGCTTCTAAGTCCATTTTTAGCAGCGGCACTTATTTTGCTATTCGATGAGTGAATGCGAATAGCCGGTTCGATCGCCTCGAGATCGAAGAAATGCTGATGCCGGCCGGATAGATGAAATGAAAATAGACGCTAATTCATCAGGTTTGGAATCGATGTACAATGATTTAGGGACCTTTAAGGCCCGGGCAACCGAAGAGATAAAAAGAGCGAAAAGATATCCCACGTTTATCTCGTTAGTTCTCATGGACGTTTCCCATATCAATTCATCCACTGAATTAGAGAATTTCTCCGATCTCAATCAATTCTATATCGGTCTCGGAGATCTGGTGAGAAAAGCTATCAGGGAGACGGACCTTATCTCCAACAACGGTATCGGAAAGATAGCGATTCTACTTATCGAAACTCCCAAAGAAGGCGCCATGGCCCTATCCGAGAGGCTCAGAAAAACCGTTAAATATTTCCTTTGCAACAACACTAAATCGCCTGTCAACTGGCGTGTTCCCACCAGGGAGAGCTATTTCCCGGGCTCGACAGGGGAGAATAATAGTATTCTCGGTGTTCTCGACACCATTGGCGATTGATCAAATCTCCATTTCCAGTTAATATTTAGCTTATTATCGCTTTAGACGGGTTTCGGATTAGAGCCCGCATAGTGGGTCTTTGAGACGAATTGCAAACAGGTTCTTTCTAATTAAAGCCGGCACTAGAGCAAGTTAAGGCCGCATACAGCCAAACATCCAGATCTTTTAGCATCGGCAACTCGATGTTCAAGACCACTATTGACAGGATCTTGATTTTCAATTAAAGTTCATTCATAGATGGGAACTAATCTTAAGAAGCGGTTAGATGATGGGGTTTTGGTCTGCGACGGCGCCATGGGGACCTATCTCAATCAAAAAGGCGTCTCCTACGACCGCTGCCTGGATGAACTCTGCATTTCTCGCCCGGCTCTGGTGGAGGAGATCCATCGTGAATTCATAAATGCAGGCGCTGAGATCATAGAGACAAACACATTTGGCAGTAATCGGTTCAGACTTGCCAGCCATGGGCTGGAGCATCTCACAAGAGATATAAACCTCAAGGGAGCAAAGATTGCTCGAGAAGCAAGAGAAATAAGCGGCATCGACATACTGGTGGCCGGTTCGATAGGGCCACTGGGAAAACCTGTAGAGCCGCTGGGTAAAATCAAGGTCGAGGAAGCCAGAGAAGCGTTCGTCGAGCAGGCGGAGGCCTTGCTCGAAGGTGGTGTCGATCTCTTCATGATTGAGACCATCTCCAGCATCGATGAAATAGTAGCCGCCGTTACCGCAGTGAGGTCCGTTACTGACCTGCCCGTCATCGCCCAGATGACCTTCACAACCGAGGGAACGACCTATTTTGGCATCACTCCAGCGGAGATGGCCGCTCGTCTCCTGCCGCTTGAGGTGGACGTGATTGGGACCAATTGCTCCGTCGGGCCGCAGAAAATGCTGGAAACCGTTGAGCAGCTTTCTGAGCTCGGAGTGCCCTATATCTCCGCACAGCCAAATGCCGGTTTGCCGAGGTATTTTGGCGGAAGATTTGTTTATCTATCATCCCCGGATTATTTTGGCGATTTTGCCAGAGCGTTCGTGAAAGCCGGTGCCCGTATAGTCGGTGGCTGCTGCGGCACAACGCCGGAGCATATCGCCGCATTAGCCAGGGCCGTGAAGGATTCGACTGTCGAAAAGCGGACGCCCATGGTGAAAGTAAAAGGTCTCGATCGATTACCCGCGGTCAAGCCCGGCCGCGGTGCTTCCACCAGGTTTTTTGAAACATTGAAAAACCGATTTTCGATATCGGTGGAAATAGATCCTCCCAAGGGTACCAATCCCGCTAAGATGCTCGAAGCGGCTCTAAAACTAAAGGAAGCCGGCGCCGACGCCGTCAATATAGCCGATTCTCCCATGGCCAGGGTTAGAATGAGTTGTCTTTCCCTCGCATATCTGGTCTCATCGTCAGTGGATATAGATATCATCCTTCATTTCACCACGCGAGACAGGAATCTGATGGGTCTGCAATCAGATTTGATAGGAGCCAATGCCATTGGTATCCGAAATATATTGGCTCTTACCGGCGACCCGCCATCCATCGGCGATTATCCTCAGGCCACAGCCGTCTACGACGTTGATTCTATCGGTCTTGTGAAAATCATTTCCAGACTGAATTCAGGTATTGATTTCGCCGGCAATTCTATCGGAAAACCGACGGAGTTTTCGATCGGCGTTGCTGCCAATCCCGCAAATCCGGATCTCGATGCCGAGATATCGCGCCTGCGAGAAAAGCTGGATGCCGGCGGGCAATATATCATGACCCAACCGCTATATGAAACCGATCTGCTCAACCGTTTTCTGGATAAATTGAATATGCCGGGCGTTCCCCTGATGCTGGGAGTGTTGCCCCTGGTAAGTTTCAAGCATGCGCAGTTTTTACACAACGAAGTCCCCGGAATCGAGATACCGGAGGATATAAGACAGACTATGGAAAAGGCCGGAGAAGAATCCGCGAGGGTGGGGGAGGAGATTGCGGCAACGTTTATCGATGAAATCAAAGGCATAGTCTCCGGCATATACTTGATGCCCTCTTTCGGCCGTTTTGAAACGAGCATCAGAATAGTCGAGGGTCTGAAAGGTGGAATAATACAAAACAGTGCCGATTGACAGGGACAACCCAATTGCATTATATGGCGTGGAGTTGATCGTCATGAGGGAAAACCTGCTTCGACATAGGTCGGGAAGGGATCGGATAAAACATGGGTGAGCAATTAGAACATAAGGAACGCGTTAAGAGGGTCCTTGAGGGGCGGGAGGTAGATCGTCCTCTTGTTTCCGCCTGGAGGCATTTCTACGATAAGGAAAATACTGCATCCGATCTGGTTGAATCGATGCTCGGTTTTCAGAGGAAATACGATTGGGATTTCATAAAGATCAACTCGCGTGCCTCATACCATGTTGAAGACTGGGGCGTGAGATTTCGATATTCCGACGATCCGATGGTGAAACCACTGCCTGATATTTTTCCGGTTGCTGAAAAATCGGATTGGGAGAAAATAAAGCCGCTCGATTGGAGATCCGGTGCCCTGGGTGAGATTCTCAGTGCCGGCAAGGAGATACTGGCTCAAGCAGGATCGGAGGTGTTCTGCCTTCCGACCATATTCTCGCCGTTATCAATTGCCGCGGATCTGGTTAAAGATGAGGAGCGCTTTATAGAAATGATGCATGAGGCGCCCGGGGATCTTCACAAAGCACTGGAATCGATTACTGCTACCTTCAGCGGTTATGTCATGGAATTCGTTCAGGCTGGTATGGCCGGGATCTTCTTTGCGACTACCGAATGGGCCACCCGCGACCGTATTACAGAGGAGCAATATCTCGAATTTGGCCGTCCCTATGACCTGCGAGTGCTTCAGGCGGCCAGCGGCGGGATATTCAATGTCGTGCATGTCTGCAAGACCAACAATATGCTATCGCTTTTCAGGGATTATCCGGCGCCGGTTTTAAGCTGGAATCCATTTGAGAGCGGCAACCTTTCAATCCACCAGGCGACCCAGATTACGGATAAGATATTTCTCACCGGGATCGATCAGAACGGAGAATTATTGAACGGTTCGGAAGACCAGATTAGGAATCAAATCGAGAGCTCTTTTCGCGATTCCCCGCCGGGGAGGTTGATGATTGGCCCCGGATGCGCATTGAAAATAAATACACCGGAAGAGAATCTAATTATGTTAGGCAGCGTTGTTAAAGAGCGGAAGCTATGACCGATGAGTTTTTGGAGGATATATCCAAAACCAGGATTGCCAAAGTGGCGGATGATTTTATCAAGACGGCATCGAATAACGAATCGGCTATGGAAGCGGTTGTCGGGCTCTTATACGCCAGCGTCCCTTATTATAACTGGGTAGGGATTTATACGTTGGACGAGGACAATGTTTTAAAGCTCGGTCCCTACAGGGGAAATCCCTCTCCGCACCGCGAGATTTCGCTTAATGAGGGTATTTGTGGCGCCGCCGCCCGAGCCAAGAAAACTATCATCATTCCGGACGTCAGCATCGATCCGAGATTTCTGACATGCTCCGTGAAAACCAAATCGGAGATAGTGGTTCCGATTATGATCGGAGATCGGGTCAAAGGCGAAATCGATATAGACTCCGATAAACTGAACGCCTTCCGCGAAGGCGACCAGAAGCTCCTGGAGACTATCGCCGCCAGGCTGGGGGAGATGTTTTAAGCGGATTGCTCTATGAGGGGCCTTCTTGTGCTGTAAGGTGGCTCTGAGAATCGTATAGCAGCACTCAATAGCTCCAGGCACTTTTGATAGATGCCCCGACAGCACATAGACGTGCACGAGCGGCAAATAAAATTATGTTATATCTTAGCCTCTAAACAGATGCTTTAAGACAAAAAAGACATTCTCTTTTCGTTCGCGGAGCCGGCGGAAGTAATACGGGAACCAGTGAGTCCCGAACGGGACATAGACCAGCATTCCGAAACCTTTCGATACTAGTTCAGACTGTGCGGTGCGATTTATGCCGTAAAGCATCTGGAATTCGAATTTGTCTTTGCCGATATTTTGCTCGTCGGCATATGTTTCTGTGGCGGCGATCATGGCATCATCGTGGGTGGCGATTGAGTGAAATATGCCGCTATCGAGAAGAAGCTTCATCAAGGCGACAAAATTCGAATTAACCTGCTCCTTTTTCGGGTAGGCGATGCTGGCCGGCTCTTTGTATGCCCCTTTGCATAAACGCACTCTAATGCCACGCTCGTTAAGCTCCCTGATATCATCCTCCGAGCGGTATAAACTGGACTGAATAACCGTCCCCACGTTGTCGAATTTTTCAGCCCAGCGGTAAACCAGTTGCAGGGTTCTTTCAGTATAGCCGGAGCCCTCCATGTCGATTCGCACGAAATTATCGCGATCTTTGGCGGCCTGTATAATTCGGCCGACATTTTCAAAACAGAACTCATCTGAGATATCCAGTCCCATCTGCGTTAGTTTTAGTGAAACATTGGCAGTGACCTTCTCGGAGGATATTGTATCGAGGACATCGATATAGCGATCTGCAAGATCCCGCGCCATCTCTTTTGAGGTGACATTTTCCCCCAGGATATCCAGGGTGGTTTTCATACCGATTTCGTTGAGCTTGCGGACGGCAGCGACAGCGTCCTGTTTCGTTTCACCTGCTATGAATCGTTTTGTCAGAGCTGTGAAAATTCCCAAGTGATCCTCTCCTGAAGCCAATCCGCAAAAATCGTCCGATCAATTTATCAGGAAAGGTACCCTTCAGCAAGTGAAATAATCATCTATGGAATATCGTTATTAATTATTGATTTGTTATTGTAATCAGGGTTTTTTCTTTTTGCTCTTTTCGATATCGATCATATCGAGCCCCGAAGCATACGAGGATTTGACGGGTTCGATAATGGACATAAGCTTGGCGGTGGTCTCGCGTATCTGCATGGCCGATTTCTCGATTGTCTGGAGTTTAACAATAGCATCCTTCGGCAGGGTATCCCTGGCCATCAATAAGAGTTGGGTATTGCCGAGGATAGCCGTGAGGGGATTATTGATTTCGTGGTTGACGGTAACCGCCGTTTCGTTGATGGCTGCTACTCGCTCGGACTTAACAAGTTTTCTGAAGTCCGCTTTGAGCTTCTCAAACGATTTGATAATATAATCGGTGTCGGCGACTGCAAGGCTTTCAATCTGTTTTTTGATAATGTCTCTAGCCTGTTTGGTGATATCATTCTTGCCGGGGAATCCGACGGCTACGAAGTAACCCGGCAAATCAGTGACCCAGACTCCAACATTGACTTCCGGCTCCGGCCAGATCAGTTTTAAGGTATCCTGATCTATCTCTTTGCCGTTTTTCAGCAATTCAATATTGTCGGCAGTGAGTGGATTGATCTCCCGGCAGGATATGATATTGTCCACTCGAGATACGGAGATCCAGAAATCACCGTCATCGGCCGCCAATTGCGCGCCGACTGCCTTCACCGGAATTTTGTGGAAACTTCTCAGGAGACGTCTGCACAATACCTCCACGGCGCTCTGGCTACCGGGCGACAGTATCGCATGAATACGGGCATTGAGCTGAGAGACGCATAAATACAGGCTTTCGTCAAGAGGCAGAGTACCAGATTCTGAAGGCTCGGAAATGGCAGCCGCCACCCCGATAGGAAGCCGGAGATGCTTGATTACACCGATGCAGAGAATCTTGCCGTCATCAGTTGAAATATTCAGGAAGTCAGGAAGCCGTTGATCCTGGTCGAGATCAGTCAATCCGTAATCTTTCAGCGCCTTATTTATTCTCAAAAGGTGCCTGCGGCCTCCCTTTTCGAATACCTCCGGCGCCAGACCCTGCAAATGGATTGATATACTGACTGCCAGAGGCTTGGCGAAAGATGTCAACGTTTTGCCGCAGGATTCCGCTAAATTACCGATACGACTCCGGCCGATGCCTTTGAGCAGAGACATGGCATAATGGATTTCGGGATCGGGCAATTTCAAAAAAACCTCATTATTCTAAGCGCAAAAACAATATACTTGACAGAACCGCAGGCGGTCAATATGATTCACGGTTCGCGCCGGCAGATGGCCCCTGATGGGGTTATCGGCTGATTGTGGGAGTGATTTTACCCTATCCGTAGATCCGGATTCCGACGGAGTGGTAATTGCGTGATTAGAGATAAATGCGGTGTTTTCGCTGTCTATGGAGCCAGGAACGCTGCTGAGCTTACATACCTCGGTCTTTATGCTCTCCAGCATCGGGGGCAGGAATCATGCGGCATAATCACCGCCGATAATGGCCATTTTCATTCACGTCTCGGTATGGGGCTGGTCAATGAGGTCTTTTCCTCGCCTCACGATCTCAAGGGACTCAAAGGGTATTCGGCTATAGGGCATAACAGGTACTCGACGGCCGGAGCGTCATCAGAGGAAAATATCCAGCCGCTCGTAATCAACTATAGCCGAGGGCATCTGGCGCTGGCCCATAACGGTAATCTGACCAATTATCGCCGAATAAAGAAGGAACTGGAGAAGCGCGGCTCCATATTTCGCACCTCATCCGATACGGAGGTCATTCTGCATCTCCTGGCCAGATCGAAGAAACGTCGGATCGAATTAGCGCTGGCGGAGGCGCTCGGCAAGGTTATCGGAGCTTACAGCATGGTGCTTTTGACCCCGAAACATCTTGTAGCCGCACGGGATCCCGCCGGCGTCAGGCCTCTCGCTCTGGGAAAAAAGAGGTCTGCCTGGATTGTGGCCTCGGAGACCTGCGCTTTCGATATAATCGGCGCCAGATATATTCGCGATGTTAATCCCGGCGAGATAATAGTCATCAACGGCCATGGAATTCGAAGCTACGATATTCTCAAGAAAAGCAGACACGCTTTTTGTATTTTCGAGTTCATCTATTTTTCGCGTCCCGATTCAATGATTTACGGCATGAACGTGGATAAGGTCCGGAGGCGGCTGGGAAGGCATTTAGCCAGGGAACACCCCGTCGAAGCGGATATCGTAATATCGGTTCCGGACAGTTCCAATACGGCGGCATTGGGATTCTCGGAGGAATCCAAGATCAGGTATGATATCGGATTTATCCGCAATCATTATGTAGGCAGGACGTTCATCAGGCCTGAACAGAAAATCAGGGATCTTGATGTCAAAAAGAAATTCAACGTTGTCCGCGGGGTAGTCAATAAAAAGCGCGTTGTAATTGTGGATGATTCGCTGGTCCGCGGCACCACATCGAAAAAGCTCGTCGCCATGTTGCGGGACGCGGGGGCTAAAGAGGTTCATCTGAGATTATCATCGCCACCGATCAAAAGTCCGTGCTTTTACGGTATCGACATGCCAACAAAAAAAGAGCTTTTGGCCTCAAACAAGTCCGTGGAGTCAATAAGGCGCTTTTTGGGGGCGGATTCAGTGGGTTATCTCTCGATAGAAGGGATGATAAATCTTCCTGCCCTCCCTTCCGATGAGTTCTGCACCGCCTG
>SDBT01004096.1_pt1 | contig 24869 bp, 50 predicted proteins | sample 2277101 | NCBI WGS metagenome assembly SDBT01 (sample SAMN10404973, study PRJNA504765) | marine sediment metagenome | isolation source: marine sediment core GS10_PC15, 103 cmbsf | place: Arctic Ocean: Southern Knipovich Ridge | collected 2010 | reverse complement strand
GTAATTGACGTGCGGAGTTCGCCTTACTCTCGGTTTAATCCTCACTTCAGCAGGGAGACGCTGCGGGCCAGCATACGCGCAGAAGGCACAGACTATTTCTGGGCAGGCAACGAGCTGGGCGGGCGGGGCCAGATCCCCGTCAAATCGGCAGCCTTCCTGGGACGCATCAAGCAAGTAGTGGGGATGTCGGAGCGCACTCGCGTCGCTATGATGTGTTCGGAGGGGGATCCAAAGGATTGCCACCGGGCCTACAAACTGATGGCATGGGTCCACCGCAACACGGAGACGATTGGTCAACACATCCGGCGGGACGGCACGCTAGCCGCCAGCGACGCACTCGAAAAGGACCAAGGCGGGGAGTGGCTCTGGCCATGCTACGGCGGAAAGGGAGGTCTGTGATGAACGCGCTCGCTCGTATCGTTGGAACAGTCGCAGGCTGCACCCCATTCATCGCAGCCGTCGGCCTCGATCGCACTGGGGGCTGGGGGGCCGGAACAGGCATGTGGGGGCTGCTCGTGCTGATCCTGATCTGGTCCAACGTTTCGCCCAAAGACGACGACGAAGGCGAAGCGTAATGGAATTCCAGCAAATCGTGAGCGACCCACCCGAGCCCGAGAAGGTGGACGACGGGGCCGCGGAGGATCTATTCGAAGACGGGTTGAAGGGGTTCGAAGGGCTTGCTGAGACCCCGTACCCGCGCAAACGTTTGCGTCTGCCGGGTGTGGCATTCTGGGACATCTCGTTTTACGTGCTGTCCTGGGGATTGATTGCCGCGGGCACCTTTTTGATCGGGGGTCTAGGTTGGTCGCTGATCGTGGCAGGCCTGTATTTGGCCTTGCCGGTAACAGGGAGAATGAAATGAATAGCGCCGAGAACCCCCTACTGTTTCAAAAGCCCGACTTTCACCCGGGCGTGAACGTGACCGTACGCAGCGGCGCCAAGTGGTTCGGGACGCTCAATATAGGTGACCTCGTGGCCATCGCGGAGATCGACGGGGAAGATGGTATGCGAACGGATCGCGGCAAGCATCTGGTGCTGGGAGTGGCCTACTTCAACGAGATCGAAGAGATCCCGGAGGATTTGCTGCGGTTCGAGCACGACCCCACGTGCCGCACGCCGGATGGGCTCGAAGAGGAGCTGGGTCGCATCTACGGTGACGACGTGATGAGCAACCCAGACAAGGGTTTTTCGGTCGTGGTGTTCTACTACGTGCCCGACTTTGACGAGACGCTCTGATGAGTCTCTACAACCCCTACCATCCGCCTAAGAGCGAGACCAAGACCACCTGCCGCTTGTGTGGCCGACAACCCGGCGGGGTCCACACGAAGAGCTGCAAGCTGGGGAAGCGGTACGGGAGGCCGTGGGCCTTCAAGCCCCCGCCGAAGCTGTCCTACGGTTACCCGATCGCGAACATTTTCGATTGCGTGGGCGGAAACATCAACGTGATTCCGATCCCGCGCGGCACACCACATAGAGTGGAGCTATGAGCAAGCTGGCAGTCGTTATCGAGAAGGGCATACGCGACATGGTGAAGCAGGGCCGGCGCGGCACACTGCACGTGGAGACCAACAAGAAGGGGGACATAACCTCGATGGAGTGGAAGCGATCGTGCTTCTGTCTGTCGCGCGGACTCGTTCCCGAGATGAGCCCGTGTCCCGAACACCTGAGGCCCATCTCTCACGACCCGCGGCGGAACACCCTGGAGAAATTGATCGATGGCTAGGTTTTTGTGCTGGTTCTTAGGGCATGACTGGCCCGATAGATCGTACGAGGTGTGCGACATCTGGGAGACGTATGGGGTCTGGTACCTGACGGCAAAGCAGCAATGTCGGCGTACGAGTCGTCGGCGTACGAGTCGGTACGAGCAATGTCCAGCAGAGCGTACTGTTCGGGTGCTGACCCACAAGGAGTGCCCAAGGTGAGTAGCGCGTGCGACAGCTGCTGTGACCCCGGCTACTGCTGTCGCGGGCTGTCTTTGACCACATTCTTCCCGGTGGACATGCTGCGCGAGGAGGTCTACCAGCACACCGCGGAGGGAACCGATCCGTGGGGTGGGCACAACACGACTGAGGAGACTCCGCAGTTTCGACCAATCAGAGTTGCGGGGCGATACATTCACCCGGGGCAGCACAAGCCGCACGGCGTCACTTGGAGCTTCAGCTGTGACTGGCTGGGCGAGGATGGGCGCTGCATGGATTACAAGAACCGGCCGAAGCTGTGCCGGTCTTACAAACCGAAATCAGACCTGCTGTGCATCGAGTACGACGGGTCACTCAAGGGCAAGATGTGGAGTTACCCAAAGGAGCAGACCGATGGCGAGAACTGAGAGCACGATTCAGCGATACAACCGGGTGCGGGCGGAGAGGGAAGCAGCCAAAACACGGGCAGGTATCGCGGAGGCCGAGCTGGAGGTGATGGAGACCGACCGCGACGAGCTGCTGGAGCGGCTCAACACTCACGAGTGCGCGGGGCCGGTGGACATCTTTCTGGAGAATAGGCTGGAGGAGGCGAATCGAACCCTCGCGGCCGTGCGGGAAGATTTCGAAAACTTGGAAGTTCAGGCAGCAGGGTACGAATCCCAGCGCGACGAAGCGCGGGAAGATCTCCAGAACATGCAAGAGAGTCTGCCCCCGGAACTACGGGAGACCCGGTGCAGGCTCGTGACTGGGAGCAACCCGAGTGAACAGATTCAGTGCTCACTGGGACCAGACCACAACGGTGACTGCTACGCGGGCGAGCCCAACGCGCAAACGTTTGCGCCCGGGACCATTCCGAAGTTCCAATTTGACGAGGCGATCCGGCAGCGGAACACGGCGCGTAACGAACGTGATGCGGCGCGGCAGGCTTTGGATGAAGTGAGTCAAGCCCTTGGAGCCGCGCGGGGAGATGTCGAAGAGGTGGTCTTGGAAGCCACCCGCCTCGAAACCGAACTGGACGAATCCAAAGAGGAGGTTAGCCGGCTGCGGGGTTGGAAAAGGAATCTTCAGGTCAGATTGGATATATCGAATGAGCAGCGCGACGCAGCCTACCAGGGATCGGAGCCACAGAGTCAGGAAGAGATCACTCGTCTCAAGCAGGAGCTGATCGAGATGAATGACGTGCGGACGCGGGCTGCCAACACCGAGATGCAGATGCGGGAGATGGGGGAAGAGCTGACGCGCATCCCGGTGCTGACTACTCAGATCGCCGAGATGCAAAAGGTGATCGATGGGAGAAACCTCCTGCTGGAGCAGCGCGATCGGGCTCGCGTGCAGCTGATCGACACGGTCAAAGAGTCGAGCAGGCTGGAAGAGCAGCTGCGGGACACAGAGGCCGCTCTACACGTGGCCAGAGCATTCATACCGGCCGGCGATCCAAAGGCCGAGATAAGGGTCGCGGAATTGGTCAAAGAGCTGCACGCTGAAACTGAGTTGCGGAAAGATCTCGAAGAGAGACTCCGGAACGCCATGTCGGTATGGGACGGCACAGATCAGCAGAGAATCCTCACTGTCAAGAACCTCGACGAAGTGCTGCTGGAGCTGCATCAGTGGAAGCGAAGTTCGGCCGGACTCAGTGCAGAGCTGGAGGCCATGACGGTCCAGCGGGATGCGGTCATTACGGGAGACGGGCCGGACAAAGGGGTGCGGGTAGCGCTACTCAAGGCATGCAGGGAGCTGGAAGAGATGCTGCTGAACGCCGACTTCCGAACAGACGACCACACCGTGGAGGTCACGAGGCTGCGGGAAGAAGTGGAGAACCTGAAGGCCTACGGGCTGAGGCAGGTGGGGAAGCACGAGAAAACCGAAAAGAAGCTGGGGGACTCACAAAGGCGGCTGGGAGAAGCCCGGCGGGTAATGGGGATCGAGTCAGACATCAGGCTTGCGGGAGTCGAAAAGCGCAAGGAGCTGGACGCGGAGGTCACGCGGCTGGAGCAGCAGGTGACGGCCCTGCAAGCACTCAAGGCCTCGGACATGACGGCAATCAGCCTGGCAATCGAAGAGTGGAACAATTGGAAAAGTAAATATGAAGCTGCTGAAAGAGAGCTGATCCGAGTAGGTGACTGCGACAGGAGATCCACAGAGGCGTTGCATCAGGCGCGGACCGAGCGGGACGAGCTGCGGGAGAGACTCGATCAGGCGATCGGCCACATCGACAGCCTGACGGATCTCCTCACAGGAGATGCCGTTTCCATTGACCCAGCGGATGCGGCCCGAAGAATCAAACGCAAATACATGCGCGACGAGACCCCGGGTGGAGAAGCGATCCTCGGACCAGACCCAGAGACGGAGCGGGTACGGCTGCGACCACAGCGGGTGGTGGGTATTGATCTCGGAAGAGAAGACGAGACAGGGTTGACGACATGGCTGTCGCCATCGGGGCCATGTACGGTCCGAGAGGATGGCCTCCACTACTACACCGAAAGCCGACATCGCGATCCATACTGCGGAGCCTGCGACCTCCCATTCACTCAGGAGCAGCCCTCGCTACCTAATGAGGTGAGGGTGAAGGCCGGATACGTCGAGGTGGTCTACCGCAATCGCGGGATGCAGACATGGAACCCACCGCGGGGAGAGTGCCAAGCCCGCGGCCTGATTCATTCTCCAGACGTGACGGGAGTGATCGAACAGGGCATCATGCCCAGCTGCGTGAGCTGTGGCGTGACTTACGTGATGAATCGGGTAGAATATCGGGAACCGGACCGTGACCCCAACTGCTTCTGCGGCGGAGACCCGGCGGGACACATACGAGGTGTCCCCGACTTCTGCGTGGCCAACTCAGCACGGGAAGGGGATCAAGAATGAGTTTCTACAAGAGCTGGCGGGTCCGATACCTCGCATGGGGACGTTCGTTTGGTCTAGGGCTTCAACCCTCTGAGATCGAAGAGACGGTCGAGCGTCTGGATACGCGGGTGGGGGAACTCACGACAGAAAACGAACGCCTACGCGAAGCACAGGAGCACTCGATAGCCCTTAGCGCGGCCGAGATTCAAAGTGGCCTTAGCCGTGTCAGGTGGGCAGAGCTGCTGATCCGTCAGCTTCCGGAGAGTCACGAAGGGAGGAATTCGTGGCTGCTGAACTACGCAACTCCGCGCAAATATCTGCGCGACGACTTGTCTGAATCACCCCCCGATCATGCTTCCGGCCCAGCGCGCCGCTGGCTCTGCCCGATCGCCCAGGCCAACGCGCTGACGGTTGAGCCCCCGCCGCAGGGTCCAGAGGATCCGGTGGTCGCGATGACCCAGAGAGGGGATGGCCTGTGTTATTGCGGGATGCCCAGAGTGGGACACACCCAAGGCGTCCCCCTCTGGTGTGTGCAGCGATAGCTACTTGATACGAAAAGGAGCCAAGCCATGAGCGACGAGACGAAGGATTCGGGCAAGGTGGCGCTGAGCCCTGAGCAGCAGGCCAAGTACGAAGAGGCGATGTCAAAGGTGATCAGGTTGAAGGTGACCATGGACACCCAGGGCGAGCCCGTTCTGCTGGCAGCGCTCAACCTGACCGGGGTGCTGCTGATCCTGGGCACACTTCACCGGGGAGTCGTCCTCGCAGAGCAGGCACTCAAGGCGGAGCAGGAAGAAGGCAAGACGCCTGAGGATGAGATGACCGCCAAGCTGGTCGCGGCCTCGCTCGCCAAGACGCAAACGTTTGCGTTCGACCAGGGCGCGAAGGCGTTTCTGGAGGCCAACCCCGCACTGGTGAAAGCCAACCCGGCCGCGCAGCGCATGCTCGATCAGGTGCTGTGCCACATCCCGACTGGTGAGCCAGACGCAAACGTTTGCGCCTGCCAGGAAGGCCACACATGCCAGAGCTGCGAAGACGAAACGCTAGACGAGCAGGGCTGAGGAGATCACCGAGTACGTGTTGAGGCGGAGGTGGGTCAGGCGACGTCGCGGGCTCGTGCTGACCGTGCTGTGCTTCAGCGCCGCGGCCTTCACCTTCGGTTTACTTTTGGGTGGCAACCTGATAATATGAGGCGGGAGACAAGCTGATGACGAACTACGCGCACTCATTTAATTGCCGCGGGAACGACCCTGACTGCCCGGCCTGCTGTGAGAGCGGCTTGAGAAAGCTAGCGGAGACCGCGGAGCCGGAACCCAAAGAGCAGACATACTCCTACGCGCAGTTGCAGGCAGCGGTCACGGAGGCAGCCGAAACCACGGCGACATCGTATGGGCAGCGTATAAAGTACATCCGAAAAACCCACAGCCGAAAGCTGTTTGGATGGTCGCTGTTCTGGGGAACAGCCGGTTGGATGCTCGGGATGCTGATAGGGGGTTGGTTGCTGTGACGAAAGAAGCGATTCTCGTTCAATTCATGCTGGAGTCCAACAAGATCGAGGGGATCATCACCCACGTGACCGGTGAGGAGCTGAGAGGCTTCGAAGCCTTTCTCGATCTGCCCGCGGTGAAGGTTGGCGACCTCTGCAACCTCGTGAGAGTCTTCGCGGGGCCGACGGCTCGCCTCAGACAGAACCAGGGGGACGACGTCAAAGTGGGACGTCACTTGCCACCGTCAGGCGGGAGGGACCTAGTTGACAGGCTGCATTCGCTGCTGTATCGCGTCAAGCGGCTGGAGATCTTCGGCGAGCAGTCTCATCCGTACCAGATTCACCACGACTACGAGAGCCTGCATCCGTTCATGGATGGCAACGGTAGGAGTGGCCGGGCCCTGTGGGCGTGGCAGATGATCAGGCAACGCTACCCAGAGGCACTCGACTTCGAAGCGCTCAGCCTCGGGTTCCTGCACTCGTTCTACTACCAAACGCTTGCAGCTGGACGATGAGCGACGAGAATTTCAGAATCAAAGGCGGCGTGTGCCGGTACGCAGACGGGCGCCACTACGCGTTCATCCGTGTCTGGGAGAATGACACGGCAGAGGGCCCTCCGGCCAGAGAGATGCGTACGCCAAAGGGAGGGTTCGCCACGCAGGATGAGGCGGTCCTCTACTACCACGAGAGAGTCCGGCCAGAGGTCAGCGCCATCCTGGGGCGGGCGGAAGACGAGGCCGGAGCATCGATCACGACAATCAAGCGAGAGCTGTTGCACTGATAGACTAGGAGACCCACGAGATGGAGCAAGCAATTGTTTATTTGACGGAACTACTTGGAGAGAATGAGTTCTTTCAGGGCGGTTTCGTTCTAGCCCTCTTCGGAGCTGTTGCAATGTGGGGGAGGCAGCTACCGAAAAAGGCTTGGGCTCTGATAAAGCGGATGCTGATCGTGGAGTGCGACATCCAGGAACGCGACGAGGCCTTTCGCGCTCTCGTGGAATGGCTTGCGCTACAGCCCTATGGGAAGAAGGTGAAGAGATTCAGCGTCTCTGTTCTGGAAGGGCAGGATGGCTCTAGAGATGTGGTGTTTTCGCCCGCGCCTGGAGTTCACTGGTTGTGGTATGGCCGACGGATCATACGCCTCGAACGGGGGCGGGAGAAACTGACTTTGGGTAACAGCGACGCCATCGCCGGATTCTACGAGAGCTTCACCCTCCAAACTTTCGGCAAGAGTAGGGTCAGCCTGGAGGGGCTTATCAAAGCAGCAGTCAAATTACGCGCTGACCGCGGAAGCGATATGGTGAGTGTTCACGTGCAGGATGGGTATGGCGGATGGGACGAGTTGAGTCGGCTACCAGTGCGTCCTCTGGAGTCCGTTGTGCTCTGTGACGGAGTCTCGGAGCAAACTATCGAAGATATGGAGAGGTTCCTAAGCTCTGAGCAGTGGTACACCTCGCTGGGAATCCCCTACCGGCGGGGCTACCTGTTCCATGGACCTCCCGGCACAGGGAAGTCCTCGTTCTGCGTGGCGCTGGCGTCGCGTTTGGGTTTCGGTCTGTCGATCGTGACTTTGAGCGACAAGAAATTAACAGACGTGTTGTTAGCGAAGATGCTGTCGCACACGCGGAGAAGGAGCCTGCTGCTGCTAGAGGACATCGATTGCCTGTTCAACCAAGACAGAAGCTCGAAGGATGCAGCAGAGGGTGTAACGCTATCGGGTCTACTAAATACCCTTGACGGCGCGCAGGCACAGACTGGTAGGTTGCTGGTGATGACCACGAACTACCCGGAGTCACTCGACCCCGCCCTAATGCGCCCGGGACGTGCGGACGTGCGGATCGATTTCAAGCTAGCCTCTCTGGATCAGATTGAGGGGATGTTCTTGAGATTCTTCCCGGAGTCTCATCTTGGTGAAGCAGAGATTTTCTCCAAGTCGATCGGGGACGGGAAGAAATCGGCTGCCGAAATTCAGGCCCTGCTAATGGGATTGGCTGACAATCGGATCTGAGGTACGATCCCAGAATGAGAGACAAAGGTTTTTACCGCGCAGGGGGCCATGATGACAAGCCTTAGCTAGTTCTGAGGAGGGTCTATCATGGCAACCATTCACGGGCAGCGCGCGTTGCGCTGGCACACGAACGTCAGCGCGGTGCAGGCGTTCTTCAAGGTTCCGAAGGGCTGGGCAGCCTCCGGATACTTCCACACTGGGCCGACGCTCCACTTCGGCCACTCGCCCGCCAAGAAGGGCAAGGCGAAGAAGTAGGCTACCATCAGCAGCACACGTCGCGATCCGGGATCAGCAGGGTCTCCAAAGTCCAGCAGCGGGGTTCGACCCCTCGGTGACGTGCCATCTTTTCGAGCGGGGTAGAGTAATGGTAACTCACCAGCCTCATACGCTGGGAGCTGGGGGTTCGATCCCCCCTCCCGCTACCATTTGCCGGTGTAGCTCTAATGGCAGAGCGGCGGTTTTGTACTCCGCGCGTTGGGGGTTCGAATCCTCCCACCGGCCCCATAGCACGGCCCAGTAGCACAACTGGCAAATGCACCGGCTTGTCGAGCCGGGGACTGTGGGTTCGAGTCCCACCTGGGCCGCCATTTCCACCCGAATGTCACGATGCCTCATTTCAAAGAGGGCACCGTGACACCCGCCCCCGGCGCAAACGTTTGCGTCCTGCTACCCTCCGTCGAGGAGGGCCCGGATGAGACGATTCCTGAGATTGCTGCTGACGGTCGTGCTGCTGAGCCCCGCCGCATCGCTGGCCGGGCCCACGCAGGACACCACGGACACGCCCGATGGCTGGGAGATGGTGCCGGTAGGCCCGAAGGGAAAGACCCCCAGTGGGCACTCCCTTTTCATTGTGGTTCCGAACGAATTCCAGTATTGCGAGTGCGGAGTGCGGCCGTACCTTGTGAGGCTGGTCTGCGTCTGCACGATCCCGCGTGCGGGTATCTGCGTAGAGTGGGAGAGCTGAAATGCTTCACCACGCGGCGATACGCCCTCAGGTGGTGATCATCCAGGGCGGCCGGGCACAAGAGGACGCCTACGCGTGGGTCGAGTACCTGAACGGTCTGCTGGCGCAGGATCCCGATTTCATGGCCGAGCTGGTCAACCACAGGCCGCGCTGCAATTACAAGATCGCGACCCATCCGACCGTGCAGGTGATGAACCTGAATCAGCTGGATGAGATCCTCGCGGACCTGCCACCAGCCGAGCCTGAGAGCGTTCCGTACGATAACCACACGCGGCACGAAGACGGGACGCCGCCGCCCGCCGGGGCATGGCGTCGGAATCGTCGGAGGGTCGTCTACGAGAATGATCCACCAGATCAGGTGGCGAGCCCCTCGCGCGACTCCGCGGGGAGACCGGTGATGCCGGGGTTCAATAGCGCGATGAACAAGAGCCTCGACGCCATGCCGAAGCCACGCTGGGCCACCGGGATGCTGGGCGTCATTAACGGGATGCTGGGCATCGGGGAGAAAGGTCAGGGCCCGATCGCGGCCGAGACCGACATGGAGACCGGGCGGATCAGCAAGTTTTTCGTGACCGAGCCCTATGAGCGGACCAAGAGCGCATGCAGCAGCCCGCCCGCAGATACCCCTGAAAAGGGCTAAGGTTCCCTGATCGAGTTGCCGATGACACTCGAAAGGAGGGGGAATCATGGTTGCGATCTGGACTCTATGTGCATGGATAGCGTGGACGCCAGCTTGGGACTCGACGCTTGAGCAAGAGGTCGTGCTTCACTTTTTCTACGAAGACGAGCTGCCGCGAATCATCGCGCCACTCCCGGAGATGGAAGTGTGCCGCATCGCCTACGACGTGCCGGTCACCTACAGCGTGGCGGGAGTGGTGCCGGACGGAGAGGGCCTGATGCGGATCGGACCGCAGAGCAACAGCCTCACGGTGATCTGGCCGATCCCAGAACCAACAGGAGGCGCGATGCTATGCGCGGGCATAACGCTGCTCGCATGGCTGAAACGCTTGCGTCAACCCTGACGGGAGCTATAGTGGGGGTTCCTGGGACCGTCTACCCGGGCTCAAGAGGAGACTGATGGCGTCATCAAAGCCGGATCCCCTTCACATCGAGGAACGTCCGATCGAGTCCCTGATCCCCCGTGAGGCGAATCCGCGAACCCACTCGGCCAAGCAGATCGATCAACTCGTCGCTTCGATCAAGGAATTTGGCTTCACGAACCCCCTCCTCATTGATGCGGATGGGGTCGTTATCGCCGGCCACGGGCGGCTGCGCGCCGCCACGCAGCTAGGAATGGAGACGGTCCCGACGATCCGTCTCGAACATCTCTCCGAGGCACAGATCCGTGCCCTCGTGATCGCGGACAACAAGCTGGCCGAACTCGCAGGCTGGGATGAGGATATGCTGGCGCGCGAATTGCAGGGTATCGCGGACATGCAGCTGGAGCTGGACCCCGAATTCGATTTGGAGGTCATTGGCTTTGACGAGGCCGAGCTTGCGCGGCTGCTCCAGCAAGAGCAGGATGGCGCGACCGATGATGATGCCATTCCTAGCAAGGTCAAGAAGCGTTGCGGGCCAGGCGATCTCTGGCAGCTCGGCGATCACCGGCTGCTGTGCGGCGATGCAACGAATGCCGAGGATGTGGCGCGGCTGCTTGATGGCGCGGAGCCACAGCTTTGCGTGGCCGATCCGCCCTACGGCGTGGAGTACGAGGGCGAGTGGCGTTGGGAGAGTGGCTTGAACAATGAAACGGGCGGCGGAAGACGCAAGGAAGTCCCAAATGACGACCGTGCGGACTGGAGAGAGGCGTGGGAATTGTTCCCGGGCTCGGTCATCTACTCGTGGAGCGCGGCGGGCGACCTGTGCATTCGTGCCGGCCTCGGACTTATCGAGGCGGGCTTCCAGATTCGCAATCAGATCATCTGGCGCAAGCCGCACTTCCCCCTCAGCCGCGGCCACTACACCTACCAGCACGAGCCATGCTGGTACGCGGTCAAGAAGGGCCGCAAGGCACATTGGATTGGCGATCACAAAGCATCAAGCGTCTGGGAGGTCTCACTCGACAAGAACGTCGAGGGCGGGCACTCGACCCAGAAGCCCGTCGAGCTATTCACACGCGCCATCAGCAACCACCAGGGCGAAGTCTACGAACCCTTCTGCGGCTCCGGTACGGGGCTCATCGCCTGCGAGAAGCTCGACCGGTGTTGCCTCGCGATGGAGATATCACCCGAATACTGCGACGTGATCCTGCAACGCTGGGAGCAGTTCACCGAGGATAAGGTGGAGTTAATCAGCCGGGGATCTGAGGTGTCAGAGGAGAAGTCATAATGGCGAAGCGAAGCGACGTCTACGTGGCGATCAACACCGAGCGGGCCTATCAGGACAAGCGAGGGAGCCCCGAGACAACTCAGTGCGGGGGCAAGCACGAGGTGCCGACCTTCTTGACCTTCATGCGCGAGTATTTGCGTCGCGCCGAGCTGTTGGCGTCCTCGATTGCGGGCGACGGGGTGGCCCCTCCGGGCCACGAGTTCGAAGGTGAGAACAGCCTCGACATGATCCGGAAGGTCACGGCTCTGGGCGTTGCCTGCATGGAGCAGAACGGCGCACCGAAGAGGCGGCGCATGCTTTCGCGGAAGCGTGGGTAGACATGAAAGAACCCACGAAGCCGCCGGAAGGCTCGACGAAGCCAGAACCGCCGCTACCGCCGCCTGTTCGTCATTGGGAGTGTGTCCCGGGATTCGAGTGGGCGAAGCCGGGCGGACTTGTAGGAGGGAGTGATGGCGTACATCGTGCCGGGCAACAAGATCCACGTGTGGCCTCTGGTCGTAGGCGGGGCACTCATGGTGCTGATACCGCTCGTGGCCGGGGTCTGTATGATCCTAGGTTCGTTATGAAAATCCTGTGTAAAGTCGCGAACGTAGCGGCCTCGCTTACACTGTGCGCGTGCTCGATGGTGGTAGCGGCCCTGCTGGTAGTGGGCGCCGTGGGCGTTGGCCTGGGCGTTGGGCTGCTCATCGTGTGTGACTGGGTCGAGGAGAATTATCGTGAGTCTTGAGACTGTGATCGTTGAAGGGGAGGCCGTTGACGAGGTCTCTGCTATGATCAAGCGAGTGAAGACGCAAGCGTTTGCGCGGAAAGCCCCCAAGTCGCGACGACGCCGAGCGAAACCGGAAAAGCGCACGAAGCGCAAAGCGGCACAGCGAGACCGGCGGAGGAATCGTCGGTAGCGCCGGATGGGGGCCATGATGGCTGGCAAGAAGAACAAGAAGAAGGCCAAGAAAAAGCCTATCGATTGGGAAGCAGTCCGCGAAGACTACCTGATCCAGAACCTCGACCAGTCGCGAGACACCCCGTACTCATTCCGATCCGTAGCGAAGACCTGGGGCATTACACGCCAGACGGTTGAAGTTCACGCGAAGAAGGAAGGGTGGCGCGACGAGCTGCTCGTCAGGGCCAAGTCCCAGGCCAACGAGAATCTGCAACGGCGGCAAGAGACCTACGCCGAGGTCGAACGCGAAGCGCGGAATAGGCATGCCAAGACCATGAAGGGCGTACTCGCAAAAGCCGCGCGGAAGCTCATCTCGATTAAAGACCCGGCCAAGACTCTGACCGTAGATCAAATGCTGAAAATGTTCCAGATCGCCTTGCCTGAAGAGCGTGCGGCCCTGGGGATCCCGAAGTACCTGTCGATCACGACCACCACACCCACCGACGCCGAGCGGGAGATGGAAACGCCGGGTATGCGTATTGAGCGTCGTCGTCTCGAACGCGAGGTGAAGAAGGAGCTGACTGCCCTCATCGCAAGGGCCGCAGAAGAAGATGATGAGTAGTAGTCTCCAAGCCGGTATTAGCATGGAGAGCCTCCGGGCCATACGTGAGAAGTTCAATCTCTCATGGGGGGCGGTGCAGGCCTACACCGACGACCTGGGCGCCGACGAATCTGAGCACAATCAGGAAGTGGTGAGCGTGCAGGAGTTTTTCACGAACCCACACTACACGGGCACGCTGGGTGACTATATCTGGCCGAAGGTGCTGGACGAGCTGGAGGAGATGAACAACGGCCATTACGTTGAGGCCGTTCTCACCGGAGGCATCGGGGCAGCCAAGACCTCGCTGGCCATCGCGTCGCAGCTCTACCAGCTCTACTATCTCAGCACATTCGACAGCCCTCACGCGCCGTTCGAGCTGAAGCCGACGGACGAGATCGTGATCATCTTCCAGAGCATGAAGTTCACCCAGGCGAAGGAAGTGGCGTTCGATCGCTTCAAAGCGATGGTGGACGAGTGCCCATATTTCCAGAATCATTTCATGTACGATAAGGACGTGAAGAGCCAGCTCCGCTTCGACCACCACATAATCGTGATGCCCGTAGCCGGCAACGAAGCAGCTACCATTGGCAAGAACGTGATCGGCGGGATTCTCGACGAGGTCAACTTCATGTCCAGCGTCGAGAAATCGAAGAAGACAGCGGACGGGGAGGCGTACGAGCAGGCCCTAGAGCTTTACAACTCGATCGCCCGTCGGCGCGAGTCGCGGTTCATGACCAGAGGGCAGCTCCCGGGGCTGCTCTGCCTCGTCAGTTCGAAGCGATACCGCGGGCAGTTCACTGACGTCAAGACCGAAGAAGCCAAGACGAACAGCCGGATTTACGTCTACGATAAGTGCATCTGGGACGTGGTGAGTGTGACCAAGTATGACCAGATGTACTCCGGCGAGACCTTCGATATCTTCGTGGGTGACGAGCACCGCAAGCCTTTCGTAGTGAGCGAGTCCCGCACGCCCCCACAAGACGCGAACGAGGCAGGGCTCATACACGCCATCCCGATAGAGCACGAGCACGAGTTCGAGCGCGACCTGCTCAAGGCTCTGCGCGATATCGCGGGCGTCTCGACGACAGCGCTGCATCCGTTCATCATGGATCCCGAGCGGGTGGTGGAGTGTTTCGGCCTGCACCAGTCGATTTTCTCGCGAGAGGAATGCGACTTCGACAAGATGGGCCTGGAGGTCTACCCGAAGGAGTTCGTGAACCCCGACGAGCCCCGCTTCGTTCACATCGACCTCGCGCTCAACAGGGACAGCTGTGGGCTCGGGATTGGGCACGTGTCCGGATTCATGAAGGTGCCGCGCGGGCCAGCCCCCAAGGAGGGCGACAAGGAGAAGCAGCTGTTCGAGGTGCTGCCGGAGATTCACATCGATGCGTTGCTTGAGATCCGGCCGCCGCGTGGGGGCGAGATCCTGTTCTCGAAGATCCGCGACATCATTTACCTGTTGACCAAGATGGGCCTGAACATCCAGTGGGTGACGTTCGACAGCTGGCAGAGCACGGACTCGCGGCAGATTCTCGCGCAGAAAGGCTACTCCACCGCGACCGTCTCGCTGGACAAGGACACGCAAGGCTACGAGACCACGAAGACCGCCCTCTACGATGGGCGGGTTGACGCGCCTCAGCACCTGAAGTGCCTGAAGGAATTGCTCCGTTTGGAGAGAGACGAGAAAAAGGATAAGATCGACCATAGGCCCAAGGAGTCGAAGGACGTGTCCGACGCGCTCGCGGGTGTGGTTTGGGGCTTGACTCGGCGCCTAGAAGTGTGGCATAGATGGAAGGTGCCCGTGCGCGACATCCCGAGGTCAATCACCCACACGCCGAAAGAGGTGGAGGCCGCTAGGGAAGTGGTCGAAGAGGTCGAAGACGATCCTAACTCGCGGGAGCGGCTAGAAGGATTCAAGGAGCGGCACGAACTAAACAAGCGCAACGCGAAACGGCGGCGGTAGAGGAGAGGGGATGCGGATCGACAGCAGCAAAAGAGTCCTGCCGATGGCGGCGATTCGACAGACCGCCACGGATATCCTTGAGCATCAGGACGCGATACCGGGTCGGAAGGAGCAGATCGAGCATCTGGCCGAGCACATTGCCGGCGTGATAGACGCCCACTGCTTCCTGCTTCAGCGGGCCCTTTGCGTTCACTGCGCGAACGACGTTCCGCTCGTCTATGTGAAGAAGTGGGACGAGCACTTGCACAACGGGGAGCTGACGTGCATAGCCACCACGGCTCGCAACGTCATGGGCATTGAGCCCGACACGCAACACGACCGGGGGTGTTACCATGCGGGCTAAGTTTTTCTCCGACATCGCCCTGGAGAATTTCGTGGACGATGCCGCGCTCATGCACGATGTGGACGTGGTCACGAGTGAGGGCCACCGCGAGGTGACGATCGCAAGCGTAGGCCACCTGATACCCGAGCTGACCGCGCTCGTTCAAATCAACGGAGGCGACGTGCTCAGCGAGACAGAGGAGTGATAGGCCGCGCAAACGTTTGCGTATTGCTGCTGGCCACCGCGGTCACGGGCTGCGCGACACTCCTCCCGGAGGCCAAACCCGAGCGGGAGTGCGAACGCATCGAGACAGTGTGGGACGAAGAGCTGGGGCAGACGAAGGTTGTAGAGTATGGCTGCGTGCAGCTTGAGACCGAAGAGCAGAGAAAGGTGCTGATGACTATTTTGCAGTTCGTGGGTGTGCTCGCCGGCATCGTGGTGCTTCTGTTGCTATAGGAGAACGAGCATGGACCTCCCCGACATTACGAACGGTCTGTTTGAGATCCTGGGCGCAGTTGCCATTTTCGGTCACGTGAGGCGGGTGCTGAAGGACAAGGCCGTCGCGGGCGTCTCGATCATGAGCACGGTGTTCTTCGCGTCGTGGGGCTTCTGGAACCTCTACTACTATCCGCACCTCGGCCAGTGGGCGTCGTTCGCTGGGGGCCTTGCGATTGTCCTCGGGAACATCTGCTGGATTGCCGGGATGGTCTACTACAAGAAGCACCCGGGAGGAAAGCGTGATGGGTTGCAATCCACCGACACGGCGTAGGTGCGAGACGTGCAAGCACGCCCTGATAGAATCGCTCCCGATCGCGAAGGAAAACAGGAAGCTGCGGGCACTGGTGGCTGAGCAGAAGTTGTACGCCAATCTGCTGGTGGCTGAGCTGACAGAGACGGTTCCGCACGCGGACGCACGCGGGTGGGTATCGAGTCGATTCCAAATCGGTGAGGAGCTGCGCGAGAAGATCGCCAAGATGGAGCGAAAGCTGGGGGTTCCAGATTGAGTCGGTGGCCCCGCACAGAGGTCGAGCTGGGTCGAGTGATCATCCAGCACCTCGAAGAAGAGATGTGGACGATCTATCCCGAGGTGTCCATCCGCGGGCGCACGATCGACATCGTGGCGAAGCGCGGCCCCATATTCATGGCCTTGGAGCTGAAGAAAGTGCTGAGCTTCGGAGTCATCGAGCAGGCCATGTGGGCGAGGCCGTATGCCCACTGCATCGCTATTGGCGTCCCGGGCGTCTACCGCCGGCAAGGGGGTGCCGCCGTGAGTTCACTGCTGAAGCACGAGGGGATCGGGCTCATCGAGGCGGACCAAACGAGGGCCGTCATGCGGGTAAGGCCCGCAATCCTCCGCAAGCCCCCGAAGATCGCACAGCTGAAGGCCATCGCGCTGGATCCTATCCAGAGCACGATTGAGCCCGGGTCGAATCGGGGCGGCTACGTGACAGGCTTCAAGCGGACGTGCATTCGGATCGCACAGTACGTTGCCCAGAACCCTGGCTGCCCGCTGAACGAGGCCATCGACAAGATTGAGCACCACTACGCGCACGACGCGAGTGCGCGGGGCGCCCTAAGCAGTTTCATTCGATACGGCCTGATGGCAGGCGTCCGATATGAGAAGGAAGGCCGTAAGATCCTGCTGTACCCAGCCGAGGCGAGTGCAGCGAAATGAACCGACTACTATGCGTGACGTCGCGCAGATCTATGGTAAGATGGTCACTGCATCCATTCAGGAGACTCCCCCGATGAGAAAACCCGGATACAGCTACGAAGCCCATGTGGCGGTCGCGTTTGAGACCGAGACCCAGGCGCGGAGCTTCTGCATGAAGAATACCCTGATCGGCGAACGAGTAGCCCTAGACCTCGAAGATCAAGAGGTGCTGGATCTGTTCGTATTGGAAGACAGGCTGATCGTCGAGATCACCTTCCCAGAAGGGGTCGATGTAGGCGTGCAGGAAGAGCTGGACGCGGCCCGCCACGTCGGTGCCGAGATCACGATCGCCTGCAAGTGGGTCAAGAATGGCTGAAGACAAGCTGGACAAGACGATCCGCCGCGTAGTCAAGTGGGATGACGCAGCCCACGAGAAGAGCATGGAGAAGAAGCGGGCCCTGCCCGAGAACACGATTTACGCCGAGTGGGGCGACCTCGACGTGCGGCGCGACATGCTCATGCTGGGCACGATGTTCTGGACATCCCTTGACTTGATGGATCAGGCCGTGCGCGTGGCCGAAATGGAGATGTCGCCAGAGATCGCGAACAACGTCATGCGCGCGATTCAGGTGATGACGAAGAATATGCCCAAGACAGAGCAGAGACTGCTCGGCACCGTGCTCTACGCCGACGCCGAGCTGTGCCTCAAAACCGCGGGGGCCGCCTCAGGACGAGCGCTAACGCTGGCCGTTGCCCACCTCATCGTGAAGCTGACGGACGAAGGATTGATCCCGGACCCGACCTCAAACCTCGTGATCGCCGCGCTTGCCATTGTGAGCGAAGCTGCCGAGGATGGATTGGAGGGGCCATGGCGGTATATCGAGCATGAAGTAGTGTTGCAGAGTCAGCGCATCTGGGAACGAGCCCAGTTGGCCGGCTACCTGAAAACGATGGTGCCCACGGTCAGACAGGCCCCGGTGTCACCCAAATAGGAGAGACCATGCTAATCCAATTCACCGGAGCGGGCGGGACAGGCAAGACGACGACGAAGGATCTGTTCCTCGCGACCGAGCTAGGCAAATCGTTCGAGACGATCCCGTCAAGCGCCCGCGAGGTCTCGAAGCAGTGGGGCCTCAAGACCGAAGACGATCAAGAAGACCTGAGCGTCTCGGAGTTCCTCGACTTCCAGCGTGCGGTCACCGAGCGTTTCCTGTCCGACATCGCCGTGTTGGTAAAGCAGGGCGCCAACGTGATCACCGAGCGATCGATGATCGATCACATGGGTTACACGATTCTCAAGTGGGCGAAGCGATCAGCCACTCTGAGCCAGGACGAAGGGACCGCGGTGACCGACTTCCAAGATTGTATGGAGGACGCCGCGCTGGCACAGCTGCGCACGGTAGACATCCTGGCGTTCTTCCCGGCCGGGATTTTCATGCCGCCGCTCGATCAGTTCCGAACCAATCGCGAGACCGAGCGCAGAGCGGTGGACGCCATCTTCCGGGGGCTGTGCTGGAAGTTTCAGCAGGTCATCGGGGGGCAATCGTTCCCGATCGCGACGATGAGCGTCGAGGATCCGATCGTGCGGGGCGATCACCTCGCGGCCCTGGCGGCGCGGGTGAAGGAAGAGAAGGGGTCCAACACCAACACGGCCGCGCCCCTCCCGGGCGGCCTCGGAGCTTCCTGCGGGCGGTAGCCTCTAACGCGCGCTCCTGGCGTATTGGGGGATTATTTTGCGTCCAGGGGTCAATTTCCCTAAGGTTCCTGGGCCGGAGGCCAATAAGAGGAACATGACCGCAAGAAAAACCGCAACCGGCATGGAGGCCAAAATGCTCAATAACAGCGACGCGCAACTCGGCAACGATCGCCTCAACGTCCGTTTCCTAGCGCTGGAGATCCTTCGCCAGTATTCCGGTCCGTCGATCCTGACGATGTCCGAAGCCGTCGCTCAGGCCCGGAAGGAGCTGGGCCTGTAATGGCGACACAGCCCCTACGGACAGCACAGACGATCAACTCGGAGCAGCACCGGCACATGCGGCAGATGCGCAGCAGCTCGATGAACCCCCTGTTCCATGAAGCGCACCGCATCAGCTTGAAGGCTGCCCCCGATCGCCTGGAGCGGCAGCTGGAGCTGGAGGCCGCGCTGGCTAACGATACGGTGCGGCAGTTTCGAATCTACGGGAGGATCGTCTATGCGTAACAGAATCTCGATCCGAATCGACTTTGGGCCGGATGATCCGTTGAATCCGGAATGCGGGTTCTACTTCAAGGCGGAGTCCCGGAAGGGCGTGGAGATGCACACTTCGGTAGACCCGGACACGGGAGAGCCGCTGGACGCGCAGGGCTGCATCAAGCTGGCGCAGACGTTCTTCGGGCCTGACCCGGATCAGGAGGCGATGGTCTTCGTGGATCGTCTGAAAGCCGTTCTCGACGACTGCGCCGACTACGACGAGCGCGGCAACCGAAGCCTGTGCGACGAGATTCGGCGCCACCTGTTGGGAGATTGATCATGGGGGTTGAGGATTTTGAGTTTGTTTCTGATCTTGAGCTTTTGACCAAGGCCCAGCTTGTGGATCAAATCCAATGGGACAAGGCCGTGAAGGCGTTGGAGATCGAGTTAAGGAAGTCGGCATGAACGACTGGTTCACAGCCTGGGAATGGGTGGGGATGCTGTCCGCGACGGTCGCGTACATCGGAGCCGCCTGCAACTTTGAGCGATGGTCGGAGAAGATCTCATGAGCGTCAGCGTTGAGACAAACGTGATCTACGTTTGCCGCAAGTGCGGCTGGCGGTGGGTGAAGCCACTGCGGGTGAAGTTGACGCCCGAGGTGTTGGAACGCGTCGTGACGGGAGACCCGTTCAGCAGACCGATCTCCGTACCTGCGGGACGGTGCTGCAAGGAGGAGTCATGAATAGCGACGTGACGTACTGGCTCTATCACGGGACGCGGGTACTCACCGCGGTGAGGATGCCCGAGGGCACCTCAGACCACATGGTCAAGCAGAAAGCGCTGGACGATCAGGAGAAGTGCCCGGGAGCTTTCGGAGGCCCAAACGAGACGCCTTACTCCTTCCGGACGCGGTTGCAGTATGCTACAGTCCGGCGATTCGAAGACCGCCTCGAACCCGTGGTGTTCCTCGAACACGTAGCGACGCCCGCGCCGCCCAGACTGAGAGACGTGCTGCGCAAGATCATCGCGACGCAGCTGTGGTCGTGGTCCATCACTCTCAGGTGCTGGGCCTACAAGGTACACGCGCGGCAGGCAGCGGAGCTTGACGCCGAACTGACGAAGGAGAAAAGCTGATGATGCCTTGCCCGTCGCGTATCGTGGTATGTGAAACAGTGGCGGCGATCGTGCTACACCTTCGAGAGGTGGGTGAAGGCAAAGTAAACTACAGTGGGCGCGATGCGTACGCTTTGACTTTGTGTTGTGTGCCCGTGGGATGGGACACTAAACACGAAGTGTCGGAAGCAACCTGCCGCACTTGCATAGCGTGTGCGGGGGAGTAAGCGATGAAGAAGTTTCAGTTTCAGGAAGACAAGGTGATGTTCACGGGCGACACGCACTTCGGACACGCGAATATCATTCACTTGACCGGGCGTCCGTTCAAGGACGTGTTCCACATGGACGAGCAGCTGGTACACCTCTGGAATCAGGTCGTGAAGCCGAACCAGACCGTCTTCCACCTGGGGGACTTCGCGTTCAAGGCCAGCCAGTCGCGGACGGCCGTGATCAGCCATCGGCTGAACGGGAACATCGTTCTGATTCAGGGGAACCACGACAACCCGCACACGCAGCGCCTGTTCGATGAAGTCCACGACCTCGCCGAGGTGAACGTGGGCGGGAAGCGGATCACCCTGTGCCATTATGCGATGCGGGTGTGGCCCGCCAGCCACCACGGGAGCTGGCAGCTGTACGGACATAGCCACGGCTCGCTGCCGCCGATGCCGGGCAAGATGGCACTGGACATTGGCGTCGATTCGTGGGACTATACCCCGGTCAGATTCGACCAGATCGCAGACGCGATGGGCAGGATCACGAGGGAGTAGAGATGCAGCAATCCGAGTTCGTAGATTTGGCAGCCCGTATGCTCACCACCGCGGAGCTGGAACAGCTGAGCAGCAGGCCCAGGCCCGAGACTGAGGCGGTATTGGATGACTTGATCGAACAGGCCCGGGAGATCAACGCGCAAACGTTTGCGCAGAAGCAGGGCCTGCTGGCCACCTACCTATTCGACGAGCTGGGCGAGAAGATCATGGGGCTGACAAGGGGCGCGAGGGTGCATATCAGGCAGGCGACGGGCGAGGAGGTCGTTGCTGCCTCCGTGGACATCCGGGGCGACGCGGTCGTGCTGAGCCTCAAAGACGCCACAAAGGGAGAAAACGGCAATGGGTAACCATGTGAAGCGCGTATGGCAGTACCTGGGGCTCGTCCTTCGCCCTACAGCGACGATTGACCCCGAGCCCCTACCGGCACCTCCGACCCCGCAAGAACACCACGCCAGAAGGAAGCGAGGGCCAAAGCCGATACTGGTAGTTGAGCGGCTGCGTCGGCGTCTGAAAGAGGCACCCAACGGCTGCTGGGAATTTCAAGGCTACTGTGACGCCTGGGGATATGGCCAAATAAGCGCGGGTGAGCCACCGCACATGAGGTCCGCTCATCGCGTAATGTGGGAGATCGTTCACGGCCCGATCCCAGAGAGCCTGAAAGTTCTGCACTCGTGCGACAACCCCCCGTGTGCAAACCCCGCCCACCTGTTCCTGGGAACGCACAAGGATAACATGGCGGATATGGCCGTGAAGGGTAGATCGCCCAGCGCCCGGGGCGAAGAGAACGTAAATGCTAAACTAACTTGGGAGCAGGTCAAGGCCATTCGAAAAGATGACCGGCCCTACCCGGCAATCGCTGCCGATTATGGTGTAACCCCGAGGTGTATCTGTCAGATTCAATTAAGGCAGACATGGAAGGTCGAATTCATGGCTGAGTGCCTGTTTGGCCTCCCAGCGGAGGCGTTGGGGCTCTCGATGACGAAGGTGACGCTCGATGACGTCTGAGAAGAAGATCGAGGTGCTGGAGCTGGCGCTGGAAGAGGCGAACAATCTGATGCGGTTCATGCGGCACAAAATGAAGCAGGGCGAGCCGTGGACAGACCACCTGCAAGAGGGCTTCGAAGAGTACGAGTACCTCTACACGGCGACGCAGGAGATTGACGGCGAGCTGTCGGCGTGGCGCCAGATGGATAATCTGACGTGGCTCGACTACGTGATCCGAAACCTCCACCGGGTCCGCTCGAACGGTGAGAGCGAAGACGAGGATATGCTGATCTGCGACGTGGCGCTGCATGGGTTTTTCGGTGTGGAGATCAAGGCCCACAGCGTCAGGGATCTGATCATGAAGGGCCAGAAGTACGAGCAGACGGCGCTGGCGCGACCGTCACACAAGGAGAAGCCCGATGGCAAAGGTTAAACTGACAGCAGTGCTGACCGCGACGGTCACCTACGAAGCGGATGAGGGCTACGACGGCTGTGCCACGATCTCCGACCTGTGCCGGCACGAAGAGACCGCGATCCGCGCAGATCCCACGGAATTCTGCGACGCCGAGAACGTCAAGTTCGTAGCGAAGGTCACGGCCGTGAGGCCAGAAAAGACCTAAAGTGTTCGCACGGGTGATCGATACCTTAAATGGAAGGAGGTCACACGATGACCGAGCTGGATCGAGCAAAAGGGGCGTTGGCGAAAGGGATCGGAGTCTTCGAAGACGAAGAGACGGCGCTGAAGAAGGAACTGGCCGAGGCCGTGGTAGAGCATGACCGGGCGCGGAGCTTCTTGATGAGCCATCAGGAATCGCGTAAGGATACGTTGGCGCCATTCCACGCTGATATCGCGGCTGCCGAGAAGGCGGACATCGATCAGCAGACCAAGCGCCTGTTGAATTCAGCTTAACCGAAGGGCGGGCTGTAGGGACTGAGTCTGGGGACGCAACCAGCAGCCTGCCCTTCGGGTAGGAGACAGGAGAAAACGAAATCATGCGATTTACCCTCGAAGCAAAAGATTTAGTTGCAGCACTACGCAAGACGAAGGGCGCAACCGAGAAGCGGAATTACATGCCGATCCTCGCTTGCGTAGTGATCGATGCCCACGCGGACACTGTGACCTACGCGGCGACTGACCTTGAGGTAAGTGTTGAGATCGTCGATCCGCTGGCACTCGTCCAAACGGAGGGCTCGGCTGTTCTCCCGCTGGACAAGCTGCTCAAGCTGGCGCGTAAGCTCAAGGGTGCGGTTTCATTTGAGTCCGCCAAAGATGACGCGGTAGTGATCCGCTGTGAAGAGCGAGGATCGACCACGACGCTCCAGGGTAGTGCGCGTGATGAGTTCCCGACCTTGCCGGGTGAGTTCTCGGCGGATCAGTCGGAGATCGACGCGGTGACGTTTGGCTCTGCACTCGCGGCGGTTCTCCACGCGGCATCGAAAGACGAGTCGCAGTACAACCTCAATGGGGTGTGTGTCGATGCCGACACGTACGAAACGCCGCGTGCAGTCGCTACGGACGGGCAGCGGCTGGCCATCGCTGACATGAAGTCGCTGTCGCTCCCGTGGACGGGTGGGATCATTATTCCACTCAAGGGCGTTAAGCTGCTCGTCGGGTTGATGAAAGGCGAAGAAGCGGTAAGGGTGGCGACTGATCCTGCCCCGTTCAAAAGCTTGCGGATCGCGGGTGATACGTGGACGCTGACCGTTCGGTTGATTGAAGGTGAGTTCCCGAATTATGAGCAGGTGATCCCGAAGACGATCGGCGAGACGGTGACGGTCGATCGTGACGAGTTCGCAGCGGCACTCGATACGGCGTCGGAACTCGCAGCGGAGCGCACAATGACCGTCAAGCTCGTGATTAACAGCGGGATCGATCTCTGCACGAACAATCCTGATCTCGGTGATTCAGTGGTGAAGTGTTCGTGCGATAGGGCGGGTACGGAGGAGATCGAGGTCGGATTCAATGTGAAGTATCTCGCCGACGCGATCAAGGCCGTCTGTGATGGACGGGTGACGCTCGAATTTGCAGATTACAAATGGGCCCCGGTACGCATCTCGGGTTCCGAGCCTACGCCGTTCGCAATCGTCATGCCGATGCGATTATAGGTGTGCAAAGCCGTCTGCTCTTCGGGAGGAGAAAAACATGAAGATCGGGTTCACTGCCTCACGGAACGGAATGTCTAATGCTCAGAAAGACGCGTTGCGGCGGCTGCTCAAAGCCCATTTCGTGGTTGGGGCGGAATTTCACCACGGGTGCTGCATTGGTGGGGATGAAGAAGCCCACATAATTGCGAGAGGGCTTGGGTATTGGATCGTTCTCCACCCACCTACTGACCTGCGGTTTGTGAGTGACGCAATGAGGGCGAATTTCAATTCCGTTCCGGGTTCACACATATGCGAGCCCCTACCCTACTTGAAACGAAATCGGGAGATTGTGGAAGAGACGGTTGAGCTGATCGCGGCTCCTAAAGAAGATGAGGAGCCCGCACAGAAACGCGGTGGCGGTACGTGGGCAACGATTCGGTGTGCCAGGCGATTGGGTCGGCCTGTAACCATTCTGGAGCGATAACGCATGACTGACACAGCGAAGCGCATCCGGAAGCTGCTCGAACGAGAGCCAGACATGACCGATGCGCAGATCGCTCGTAAGATTGGCCGCGACAATCTGGAGGGCTGGGCCCGCGTCGCCCAGGAGCGGAAGGCGGCTGGGTTTTTCAAGGATTGCGACGAGATCCTCGACGACAAGGAGACCTGATATGAGCTGCCAGCTGTGCAACGATGAGGAGGTGGTCCGGGTTCGCGGTGACGTCTACGAACGCAGCTACCCATGCCCGGAGTGCCGGATTGTCTCTTACCACGTCACGCAG